>Ga0156771_179_pt1 | contig 25544 bp, 22 predicted proteins | sample RifOxyD3_FD_116170 | JGI IMG/M metagenome (GOLD analysis project Ga0156771, IMG submission 116170) | Burkholderiales bacterium RIFOXYD12_FULL_59_19 | reverse complement strand
CCGCCATATCCCAGTCTGGCTCGGCTTCGATCCCCTCGCCCATCTGCGCATCACCATATTCATCCCACAGCGGCGACCCGCGTGCCGGGGAGATGTGCGGGGGCTCTGACTCAACCCCGATGTGGTCGAGTATTTGCCTGATATCAGCACTGCCCAGAGGTAGTGCGTCGGTGAGCGCTTGGGTGGCACGATCTCGGGCTGGGTTGGGACGGCGTTGCCCAGTGGTGTCACGGTAGGTGTGTCCTCGCCCATGATGGCAGGCTCAGCCTGCACCGTGGCCTGTTGCGCCGCTGCCGCCATGGCTACCACCGCAGCCCTCAGGGGCGAGTTCGGTGCCAGCACGCCAAAATGGCGATGACAATGCGTGCGCGGCGGGGGAAACAGGGCCGCAATGCGATCGATCAGCGCCAGTGACGTCAGCATCAGCTCGTCCACTTTGGTGCCACGCTTGTCAGCGGCGCGGTCGTGTGCCTGGATGCAGACACCGGCATCGCCCGCTACTTCCTCAACCACCCCATCGACGACGTACACATGAAAATGCACATGCTCGTTCAAACTGGAGCCAAAGCGGTAGATGAAGGCGACTGCGCCGATGTGCTGGGTTTGTTTGTCCACCTGCGCCGCTCCAGGAGGCAGATGCGTTGATAGCTTTCTGCATCGGGCTCAATGGGTATGAAAGGCCAGCCAGCGACAACGCCAGTCAACCATTCAACACACGGAGCCCTGTTTCAACTCTTTGGTGCGAGATAGCCGTCAACCAGGCTGAAGAACTCGGCTGGCGTCTCCAGCATCGGGTAATGACCAGCGCCATCGATGACCCGCATTTGGACATTCTTCAGTTGTTTGAGATAGGTCTGCTTCATGACGTCGGGGCCAAGAGCGCCATCGTGCGCTCCCGCGATGATACGTATCGGGAGTGCAATGCTGCCGACTTCAGTAGCAAAATTTGTGCGGGTCCAGGCGTCAAGATAGCCTAGGAATGCATTGCGCGTGGTTGAGCGCCGGGTACTTTGGGTCAAACTTTCCAGGAAACCCTTTGCGTGACGTTTTCCGGTCAGGATATTGAATATTTCTGTCAATGCCTCGTCGCTGTCAGCCGCAGACAGGAAGAAAGCCCGAGTGCCTTCATCCATTTCAAAACCCGATGCCGAAACTGGAGCGGTTGCAATACCCGACAAAATCCTGAAAGGCGCCTTCAAGGCCATTTTTTGAAGGACCATTCCCCCCATCGAATGGCCAAGAACATGAAACTCGTTCCAGTCTAACGTGTTTGCAAGTGCCAACGCATCGTCCGCAATTTCGTCAATCGTGTAATTTCCCTGGAGATTGCGCGACAACCCATAGCCACGAAAATCCATCAGGGCAATCGTGTAACGCGCATGCGCGAACAGTGGAGCGATAAGGTCATATACCCCTTTGTCGCTAAGCCAACCATGTAAAACAAGCAGCCGAATCGGCCCATAACCTGCAACGTTGCAACCAATAGTCATTTGAACTCTCCTCTTATATGTGTTGATTTTTCCAAGCCAATTGCAAAGAGCATTGAAGAACATGAATGCTCTTTGCGCTGGCAACTACCCAGTATTACCTGGCAGATTCATTGCTATTCGACCTTATAGGCAGATACTTGGCCATCCATAAGCAAGGGCACAACAACCAGCTTCTTTTCAGGAACGTAGAAGATATCAGCTGCCCCTTTTTTTGAAAAAATAGTTGTTTCAATCTGGCCGGTTTTATCAATCAGCAGAACTTCGCCTTTAATAAAATCGCTTATCAACCATTTGTCACTACCGTAGCGGGTTATGCCGTCCATGTTGTTCCAACGATCCCCTTGATTGATGGTCTTGATTTGTTTTGTTTTCAGGGAAATTTTTTTAATATTCCCGGTTGTGTCAGTCGTAAAGTCTGCTTTGAGATTTTTACCCCAGCTAGCTACATAGAGATAATTGTTGTCTGCCCATAATCCGTTTGGGGAATTCAATTCAGCACTCTCCAGCCAGATTTTCAGCTCTCCACCATCCAATGTGTAAATCCGATTTCCGGTCCAGTCGGACACGAAAACTTTTCCAGCTTTGTTGATGGAAATGCCGTTCAGAACCAAAGATTCCTTGGCCTCATAACGTGCCACCACCTTTTCAGTTGCAACATTGATAACAACCAACTGTTTTACGTCAGCGACATAGAGCTTGTCGCCCCGCAGCGCAAGGCCTTTGGGTGAATGTAGCCCGGCAACCCAGTCGACATTGATTAGCTTGCCACTGCCATCCAGCAAGCCAATGCTTCCGTTTCCATCCTCCTCCGTGATTCCGCCGTTAATGTTCGCGACATAAAATTGATCACGATTGGCGTCAAATTCAATGGACTCTGGCATTTTCAGTCCAGAAGTGGACCAAACAGGCTCAGTCGCAAACGCGCTATTCAGTATGAGTGCTGTTAATAGGCCTACTGTTTTGAAATTTAGTTTCATGTTTTTAGTATCTTTCTGATATGAGTGGTCAACCAATGAGTTGAAATTGGGAGTTCATCCCGGCGTTGCGAAAGGGAACCAATGCTTGGTATTCCGCTGAGTTGTACCAAGCAGACGCCAGGTCCCTGGTTGGGAAGACGAGGATCACTTGCATTTGAAATCCGGTGTTGCCATGCAGTTGTTCCGACGGTCCTTTGACGAGATACTCACCAGAATACTTCACTAAAGTCTCTGGAACGGATGCCCCGTAATGTTGAAGTTTCTCTTTGTCAGTCGGTGTGAAATTAACGGTGATGTAGGCGGGCATTGGTTCTATCCTCAGCTATAAATGTGAAAGAAAAATAGTCGCAGCGATGCCTTATTGGGCGGCCCTGCAATCTGACCATGCGCGGGACGCGAATGCTGCGTCCAATGGGGTATGAACGATGTGATTGGCATAGTTGCTGATCGTCTTGACTGCGATGGCGAGAATCACTTCGAGTATTTGACGCTCGGTGTAACCCACGGCCAGGAATTGTTCGACGTCATTTCGCGTAGGCAGACCACGCTTGGCCACCATTGTTCGAGTAAAGACAGAAAGGGCTGCCAATTTGGTATCCGGCGGCGTGTTGCCCTCGCGAATGGCGTTGGTGACAGCGGCAGGCACTTTGGACATGGCGTCGGCAACCAGACTATGGGCTGAAACACAGTATTCGCAGCCGTTCTCTACCGCGACCGTAAGAAAGACCACCTCTTGTTCAATGGCGGAAAACCCGGAATCTGCCCGGAATTGATCATGACCCTGGAAATAGGTCGCCAGCAGGCCAGGTGAATTGGCCATATAGGTGAACATATTGGGTACAAAGCCATAGTTTGCCTGGGCACCTTTGAGCAAGAGGCTGGCGCCGCTTGACGCGGTGTCGGCGGTGAGTGCGGGCAGGCTGAGTTTGTATTGAGAAAGCATGTTTTTCCTAAAAGTGTTGAAGTCGTGACGCGGGCAGCGCCGAGATGTAGGTTGGAGTTGAATTTCTCCTTGCCTTACATGCGACCAAGTGTAGAGAAGGCTTAAATGAAGGACAATATCTACATATTTGATTAATAGTTTAGTTTTTATGAACAATGTCCGGAATCTGCCTCGACTAATGGTGTTTGCGGTGGTTGCGAAAAGGGGCTCGTTTACGCAGGCGGCGGCGGAGTTAGGAACCACCAAATCCGCAGTAAGCCAGCAGGTCAAGTTACTGGAAAATGAGATCGGCGAGCGTGTTCTGAACCGGACGACGCGTGGCGTAGCTTTGACCGCTTTGGGCGAGAAGATTTTGCTGCGCTGCGAGTTGTTGCAAGATCAGGTGAACCTGGTGTTTTCTGACATCGCCAATGCCGGTATTGCCCCCAAAGGACGTTTCGCAGTGACCTTTCCACATGCACTGGCCTCCAACGTGGTCGTGCCTTCCATGGAACAGCTTTGCACGGAATTCCCGGGACTTGAGCCGGAATTGCTGGTGAGTGACAGCACCATGGATTTGGTCACAAACAGCCTGGATGTCGCCATACATGCGGGTGAACTGCCCGACAGCAGCTATCGTGCGCTTCCGATTGGAATGATGGCTGAAATATTTTGTGCCAGTCCGCTGTATTTGAACCGTACATCCACACCGAAAACGGCAGAGGATCTTTGCGAACATCGTTGGATAGCAACGAGTTGGCAGCACCGCAACGTGTCAATCACGCGGATAGGAAGCCAGGAGAGGACATCCCTCAACCTCACTCGGTTCGCCCAAGTCAACACAATGCCATGTGCCATAGAAATGGCCTTGCATCACATGGGTATCGTTCTATTGCCGGATGTTGCCGCAAAACCCCTGTTACAGAGTGGCGAGCTGGTTCATCTGGTCAGCGGCGTTACAGGGCCGAATTGGCCTGTACACACTTTGCATGCCTATCAAAACGAAAAGCCGATTCATATCACCCGATTTCATCAGTTGGTATGTCGGCACTTTTCAGGACTCACTCTATGACATTTACACCTGAGGGGGAACGCATCTTCATCAGCGCCCAGCGCATGCCGCATGAGCAAGAGCTGTTGCCGTAAGACCTCTTCAATCAGCCGATGGGGGCCTTGACCCTGGGGGCGGTGCCTTCGGTGATGCCGATTGCGGCGCACTTTGCCGGGCATTTGCAGGCGCGCCACCCTGGCCTGTCACTGATCGTGCACTTCATGAGCCCCAGGCTTATCAAGGAGTGGTTGGGTGGGGTGGCGCAGCCGCGTTGACGGGTTTGATCGGTTTCTTTTTGCCCTTGATCCTCACCAGGTCATGCGGCTCCGTCTGGCACAAAACCTTGGCAGATCAAAGTTTTGAGCGATTGAAAAAATGGCCAACCCTCCAGGAGAGTTGGCCATACAAAGCGCCTTTCAGCGCCGTGGCTTCCCTTTACCACTGACAATTTTTTGCCACGGTGCGCACCCTGCCGCACCGTAATCTGCATCTGATCTACACCTTCAGCCACTGCCCCAAATCAGTCATCACCTCCAGGCCGACGGGTGAAACAGCGGTGAAATGGATACACGCGTGGATGGCACTGGGGTAGTGGCGGTGGGTGACGGCCACACCGGCCTGAGCCAGTTTGAGCGCCAGCGCCTGGCCTTCGTCGCGCAGCGGGTCATGGCCCATGGTGCCGATCCAGGTGGGGGGCATGTGCGCAAAGTCTGCGGATTTCAGCAAGGCATAGTCCGGGTGGCTTACAGCCGCCGCCGGGTCACCCAGGTAACAGGCAATGAACCAGCGCATCACCCCATCGGTGAGGAACTTGCCTTCGCAGTTCTCCAGGTACGACGCACTGGGCTCGTCGTTGTGCTGGGCCACCGGGTAGATCAGACCCAGCGCACGCACTTGCGGGGCTTTCACGCGCCGCACCGCCACAAAGGCCAACTGGGCACCGGCACTGTCGCCAGCCAGCGCAATGGTGTCCGGGTCACCCCCCAGCGTGGCGGCATTGCCCAGCAGCCAGCGCAAGGCGGCCTCAGCGTCGTCAGGGGCGGCAGGAAACGGGTGCTCCGGGGCCAGCCGGTAGTCCAGCGCCAGCACCAGCCGCTGCGATTGGTGACACAGGGTGCGGCAAACCTTGTCATGGGTGTCGAGATCACCAATCACAAAACCACCGCCATGAATGAACAGCAAGACGGGCAAAAGCTCGCCGGGCACGCACTGCTTGGGCTGATAAACGCGCAGACGCAGCCCCCCAGCCGGGCCGGGAATGGTGATTTCTGCCACCGTGCCAATGTCGGGCGCGGGCAGAGCCAGGGCATTGGCCATGTCGCGGTAGATTTGCCGCGCCACCGGCACAGGCAGGGTCTCCAGGGGCGGGTTGCCCTGGGCGGCCGCCTGGGCCAGGAAACCAGCCAGGGCCGGGTCAAGTGCTGCCGCTTCAAGCGCTGGCAAGGAAAAAATGGCGGAATGGGTCATGGGTGCGTTCATGCAAGTGCCTCTGCATTGGGAGTGATAAAAACCGGGGCCGCCACAGGCCGGCTGCGACGATGGGGGCGCAACAAAAAGTGCGCCAACGCCGGCAACAATACCAGCGCGCCGACCATGTTCCAGACAAACATGAAGGCCAGCAAGATGCCCATGTCGGCCTGGAACTTGATCGGTGAAAACGCCCAGGTACCCACCGCCAGCGCCAGGGTGATACCAGTCAACATGACCACCCGGCCGGTGAACTGCAAGGCGTGCAGGTAAGCGTTTGAGAGGCTTTCGCCGGCACGCAGTTGCGCCAGCATCACCGAGAGCACATACAGCGCGTAGTCCACCCCAATGCCCACGCCCAGCGCAATCACTGGCAGCGTGGCCACTTTGACACCCATGCCAAAACCGACCATCAGCGCCTCACACAAGATGGAGGTCAGCACCAGCGGCAGCACCGCACACAGCACCGCCCGCCAGGAGCGGAAGGTGACCCAGCACAGCAGCAGCACCGCACCGTACACCCACAGCAGCATCTCGCGCATGGCTTTTTTGACGACGATATTGGTGGCCGCATCAATACCGGCCGAGCCTGCGGCCAGCATGAAGCGCACGTCTTTGTCTTGGTTGGCACTGATGAAGGCCTCGACCTCGCCCACCACACGATCCAGCGTCTCGGCCTTGTGATCCTTCAGGTAGACGTAAAGCGACAGGAAGGAGCAGCCTTGGTTGAACAACTCGCGCGGTGCGCGGGACTGCACTCCCCCCAGCGCACTGGCATTGGGAAACAGCTCAAACCACTTCAGGTTGCCTTCGTTGTAGCCCACCATCGACAGCTTGGACAAAGTGGCCATGGAGTTGGTCGACTCCACCCCCGGCAACTGCTCCAGTTGCCAGGCCAGGCGGTCCACCTTGGCCAGGGTGTCGTACTGGGTGCATTGGTCTTCGGGGGTATTCACCATCACCGTCAGGATGTCGCTGCTGGCGGCGTAGTGCTGGGCCAGGTAGGCGTTGTCTTGGTTATAGCGCGAGTCGGCACGTAACTCGGGTGCGCCGGGGTCCAGGTCGCCAATTTTCAGATTCAGACTGACCGCATAACCACCCACGGCCAGCAGCAGGCTGACCACAATGGCCAGCATGGCTGGGCCACGCTGGGTGAACAAGTCCAGCAGTGCCCACAAGCGGGTGCGGCGTTGCACCAGCCCGCTTGAGCGGACCACGTCATGCTCGTCGCGTTCTTCCAGCCGCAGGCTACGCCGGGCTGCACGGGCCCCCACGCCTACATAACTCAGCAAGATCGGCAGCAGCACCAGGTTGGTGAAAATCAGCACGGCCACACCAATGCTGGCGATCACCGCCAGGTCTTGAATGACCTGAATCTGGATGATGGCCAACACCGCAAAGCCCACCGCATCACACAGCAGCGCGGTGGCACCGGCCACAATCAAACGGCGGAAGGTGTAGCGCGCCGCCACCACCTTGTGGGTGCCGCGGCCAATGTCTTGCATGATGCCATTCATCTTCTGCGCACCATGGCTCATGCCAATGGCAAACACCAGAAAGGGAACCAGCACCGAGTAGGGGTCGAGTTCGTAGTGAAACAGCGCCAGCAAGCCAAACTGCCAGACCACCGCAATCAGAGAACATGCCACCACCAGCGAGGTGCTGCGGGCACAGCGGGTGTAGCCGTAGAGCACAGCAGCGCAGATCACCAGCGCCAGGCCAAAGAACATCAGCACCTGTTGCAGGCCTTCAATGAGGTCACCCACCACTTTGGCAAAACCCACCACATGGATGCGTAATTTGTCGTTTTGGTACTTGTCGCGCAGGACCTCGATCTTGCGCGAAAGGTCGCCATAGTCCAGCGCCTCACCGGTCTTGGGGTTAATGTCGAGCAGCGGCACAAAGACGATGCTGGACTTGAAGTCACCCGCCACCAGTTGACCAATTTCACCGGATCGCTCCACGTTGGCGCGTACCTCAGCCAGTGCGGCGGGTGAGCCGTCATAGCTGTCACCAATCACGGTGTTGCCGTCCAGGCCCTCTTCAGTCACCGCCACCCAGCGCGTGTTGCTGGTCCACAGCGACTTCATGAACGGGCGGTCGACACCGGGCAGCAAAAAAATGTCGTCGTTGAGCTTTTGCAGCGTGTCGAGGTAGTCCTTGTCAAAAATCGAGGCCCCGGTGCTTTCCACCACGATGCGCATGGCATTGCCCTGCCCTGCCAGATTGCCCTTGTTGGCCAGGTAATTGGCAATGTAGGGGTGCTGGGTGGGGATGGTCTTCTCAAAGCTGGCGTTCAGCCGCAGGCTCAAGGCCTGCCAGCCCAGCAGCAGCGTGAGAGCCAGGCACAAGGCCATGACCCAGGGGCGGTGGTTAAAAAAGACCCGCTCCACAGCGGTGCCACTGGCCGTGTCGAAGTCTTCGAGACGGGCCACGACCGGTTGGAGTTCAAGGGGAGAATCGGCGTGCATGTTGGGTTTTTTCTATAAGGGGTCAAGGCAAGGTTTGACGGCGCAGGCCGCGCAAGCTGGCGTAGACCAGATGGTGTTCGTCGGCCAGGGCCAAGCCAGCAGCGGGCAAGGGACCACCGTTGGGCGCAACGCGGTTGAAGCTGACACCGTCGTCGCGGCTGAGCAGCAGCTCACCGGTTTGGCTGAGCAGCGCCAAAGTGCCCGCGTTCAGCTCAGCAGCGGCGCTGATCGACATAGGCAGGCCGGTTTCCAGCTTGTCCCAGTGTTCCCCCTGATCGGTGCTGCGCACGGCATTGCCGCGCAGCCCATAGGCAATCAGACTGCCCGAGCGCGCCCCCAGCAGGCCGAAGAAACTGCCTTTGTAGGGCGAAGCCAGGGCGTGAAAGCTCTCACCGGCATCGTCTGACCTGAGCAGGAGGCCTTGCTCACCAACCACATAGAGTTTGCCCGCCACATAACGCACGCCGTAGAGGTGCAGGCTTTTGGGGTTGGGCAGGCGTTGCAGGGCGGGCTGCCAGGTTTTGCCACCATCGCGGGTGGCAAAAGCCATGTTGTAGGCCCCCACTGCAAAGCCGTTCTGAGCATCGGCAAAGTCCAGGTCAAAGAAGGGTTTGTCTGGGCCGTCTTCGGCAAAACGCTGGGCGTTGCGCTGGGCTCTCTCGTCACTGAGTTCACCGGCAGTAGCCGCCACCGCGGCAGCGGCTTGCTGGCCATCAAGTTGTTTAACCCAGGTTTGACCGGCATCGTCGCTGCGCAAAATCACGCCCAGATGGCCCGCAGCCCAACCAGTGCGCGCGTTGACAAAACGCACGCTGGTCAGCGTCACCTGTACCGGCACACTGGCTTGCTGCCAGTGCTCACCCGCGTCGTCAGACAGCAGCACCGTGCCGCGCTCACCCACCGCCACCAGGCGCTTGCCAACGCGGACCACCGCCAGCGTGGCAGCCCCCAGGGCCTTGGGGCTTTGCAGCGCGGCTTCGCGCAACACCCTCGGTGCCGCCAAACCAGACGCCGCAGACCCTTCAGCCACAGCGGTGGTTTGAACGGCGGCCAAGCCACCCAACGCAACAAGACACACCGCCACCACCCGGCGGCGCTGTGCCTGGGGGCTGAGGGTTTTCATCAGCGTGTACCCTCGTTGGCCAATTCTTCGGGGCTGAAGAAACTGCGTTGCAACGTAGGCAATACCTTCACCTGCACCGGCAACTCATTGGTGGCCATGTTCAGGTAGTAGGCCCCGGTTTGCAGGTCGTAGCCACCCCAGAAGAAGTTGCCCAGCACCGCAGGAATGTCGGGCGCGGTCAGCGTCAGGGTGTAGTTGGTGCGCCACAGGTCACCCTTGGCATCCCAGCCGTCAAACAGAATGATCTGCCAGCTATCTTCATCAATGTAGTACTTGCGCTTGGCGGCCACGTGGCGCTTGCCAGCGGCCAGGGTGGCTTCTACTTCCCACACGCGGTGCAGCTCCCAGCGCACCTGCGCCGGGTTGAGTGTGTTGGGGGTCACCAGGTCTGCCACTTTGGCCAGGGCCGCGCGGTTGTTGTTGTAGGGGATGTAAAGCTCTTTCTTGCCGATCAGCTTCAGCTCGTGTTTATCAATTGGGCCAAACAGGTTGAAGGCTTCGTCAAACAGGCCAATGCCGCTGGTGACCGCATCGGGCGTGTCGTAACCTACTGAGGGCGCTTTGCGCACGCGGCGCTGGCCCACCAGGTATTGCCACAGACCGCGGGGTGCACTGGCATTGATGCCGTCGTGCGCCAGAATGGCTTCGCCGGATTTGGAGCCGGGCTCGCTCACCGTGAACTTGCCCAGGGAGTAGTAGCCGTCAAACTTGCCAGTGGCCAGATCAGGGTCGTTCCAGACCCGGCGGAAGGTTTGTGTGCCGCCGCTGGCCATGGTGCGTTTGCCGTCCGAGGTCATCACCCACACCCGCAGTGGCGACTGGGTGTTGACCCCCGTGAAGGCCAGGCGGTGGTTCAGGATGACTTCATACGCATCCTTGGGCAGCGGGAAAGGAATGCCGCCGAGTGCGCCTTCCACCCCCTGTCCGTTATCGACCAGCTTGGCCTTGGTGGCGTTTTTGAAGGTGTTGTCGTAAAAATACTGCGGTGCAGCGGCGGTGCGGTGGGTGGGGTAGACATCGATGCGGAAGTCGGGGTACTTTTTCATCAGTGCCTTCACGCCATCGGTCAACTTGGCATCAAACTGCGCCATGTTCTTGGCGCTGATGGACAACACCGGTTTTTCACCGGGGAACAAATCCGGGCGCGGGTCGCCATTTTTGTAGCCGGCCGGGGCCTTGGTCAGGCCACCTTCCCAACTGGGGATGCTGCCATCTTTGCTGGCGGCTTTTTCGGCCCCCAGCGGTGTCAGCGTGGTTTTAAGTTTGGCGGCCTCGTCAGCCGAGACGGCGGCCTGCGCCAGCGGGGCGATGAACAAACTCGCGATGAGTGTGGTCAGAAGGGGTTTGTAAAACATAAAAATTCCGTTTCTGTAGTTTCTTTGAATAGGGGTCAGAACGTGCGTGACACGGTGAAGGAAATATTGGCACGATCCCTGAGGGTTTGACCAAAGGTGAGCTGGCGCGGTGAGCCACTGCCCGCCACCAGGGTCTCGGTGAAGGTGTTGACCGGGCCAAAAAAGTCGCTGTAGGTCAGCGCAAAGTTCCAGGCGTTCTGGTATCTGCCCTTCAGGCCGATGCTGAAGTCACCCGCGTTCGAGGCACCGCCGGCGAAATTGCCCACTGCCGAAGAGCGGCCACCAAAGTTGTAGCCCAGCCCGATGGGCACCGACAGATCCAACCCAGGCAACACCTGGAAGTACTGCGGTTCAAACAGCAGGCGCAACGCAAACGCATCGCGGGTGGTGTTGGGGTCCACGCCACCCAGGCCCGCGCCTGCAAACGGCGCAAAAATGTCCTTGGTGACCGACAGGGTGCGGTTAAAAGCCAGCTCACCCAGCACCGCGCCACCTTGCCACAGCGCACTGGGTTGCAGCACGTAAATACCCGACACCTGCAAGTGGCCGGTACGGCCTACGGCAAAACAAGGGTCGGCACTGGATGTGCCACAGGTGAGGATGGGACCCAAACCCAGCACGGCGGGGTCGCTGTTGAGCGGGGCGTTGTCACGGATGGAGCCTTCTACAGCCCAGTTCAACTGCCCAATGGACGAGGTAATGCTGGCCCCGTAGGTTCGGATATCGCTGGCGTAGGCAATGTGCACATTATTGTTGACAAAGTCGAATACCGGCGCTCCAGGTGTTTTGTCGTGGTAGTTTGCAGCATAGAAACCAAACTCGTAGTCGCTACCAGTGGGGCTCCAGCGCAATTGCAGACCACCCTGACCCGAGTCCTTGGGCCGCAGATCCTTGTTCGGGTCATTGCTCAGCAAGATGGGGGCGCCGGTCACTGGGTTGTTGCCAAAGTTGACGATGCCGGTACCCACATAGTCCTGGTTCGAGAAGAAGCTGCCCACGCCAGGGATCTTGCTGGGTCGCCATTTGAACTGGTAGTAGGCCCCCAGCGACACGCCTTCAGCCACTTGCAGCGAGCCCGAGAGTTGCTCCACCGGCAGCAAGACCTCCTTGAACTGCCATCCCGGCACTGACACAATCTTGGCCACGTCCACCGGCCCTTGGGCATTGGCAATGCCGTTTTGCCCAAAAAACAGGCTTTCACCCCACTGCAGCGTGTGTTTGCCCAGGCGCACCGTGCCTCTCATGTTGCCCACATCGCCCTTGGCATACAAGAACGCATCCAGAAGCTCGCTGCCCTGGCCGTGTTGGTCACGGGTGGCTGGCAAGAAGTCATTGGCGGCCTGGGTGGCAATGTTGTTGTTGGCCAGCGGGTAAATGCCGCCGGTGTTCACACCCCCGGCATAAACCGGTGTGCCCTGGTAGCTGTTTTTGCGCAGATAAACCGCGTCTTGCCAGGCGGTGGCGCTGATGCGGCCACCGAAGTTTTTACCGGTCACATCCAGCTCGGCCAGCAGGTCAAAGCGGTTGGAGATTTGGCCTTTCTGAAAGTTGTGATTGCCATCGTCTTCATTGATGCTGCCGGGGTCTAGGGCCACATCAAAACGGGTCAGCGCAACCGAGGGGTCTTTCAGACGCACCGCAGTGCTGTACTTGGGGGTAAGGTCCAGGCGAACCTTGACATCCGGGTCAGGCACCGTGATGTCAAAGGCGTGGGCAGCGGGCAGCGCAAGCGCGACGGCTGCCGCCACCAGGGTACGGCGATGTTTCATGGTTTTGTCTCCAAACAGGTTGAGTTATTGGTTTTCCGTTGACGTTTTTTCAGCGTTGCAGCACAAACTGCCCGCCTTCGATCTTCAGCATCACCACACCACGCTCGTCATAGCCAAGGTGGTCGGTGGGAGTGAAGTTGAGTACGCCATGCGAGATGACGATGTCTTTTTCGCTCTCCAGCGCGTCGCGCAGCGCCTGGCGGAATTCGGGTGTGCCCGGCTTGGCTTTTTTCAGCGCCAGCGGCACGATGCGTTGCAGCACTTTCAGAGCGTCGTTGGCGTGAGCGCCAAACTGGGTGCGCGAGTTGACCCCGTGCACTTTCTCGAAGGCATTCACATACTCGGTAGCCACGGGCTTGATCGGGTTGTTGGCGGCCAATTGCTCGGCCACCAGCACTGGCCCGGCCGGCAAAATCGCACCGTTCATGGCCTTGCCGCCCACCCGTACCAGGTCAGGCGAAGCCGCACCGTGGGTCTGGTAAATGGGGCCACTCCAGCCACGCTCACGCAGGTTGATCTGCGGCATGGCGGCGGCAGAACCCGCGCCCACGATCAGCACCGCGTCGGGCTTGGCGGCAATGGCGCGCAAGGCTTGTGAGGTGATGGCGGTGTCGGGCGGGGAAAAGCGTTCGGTAGAGACGATCTCCAGCCCGGCTTTTTTGGCCGAAGCCGTGAAGGCCTGCAACCACATTTCGCCATAGCCCTCATTCCAGCCCACAAAGGCCACCTTCTTCACCTTGTCCGCCAGCATGCGTTTGGCCACGGCATCGGACATCAGCGATACGGGTTGTGGCAGCGGAAAAGTCCAGTCGTCCTTGCCACCGGTGCGGGGTGCCGGGGCCAGGGCCAGTTGCACGGTGTGGGTTTCAGCCGCCACCGGGGCCATGGCCAGCACGGCAGGTACACCGGAAGAACCCAGCAGCACATCCACCTTGCTCTCGGTGATGAAACGGCGCGTGTTCTTGACGGCACCGATGGAGTCAGAGGCATCGTCAAGCACGATGAGCTTGACCTTTTCACCCGCAATACGCTCGGGCCAGAGGTCGAGTGAGGACTTGACCGGCAGCCCCAGCGAGGACAGCGGGCCGGTCAGCGAAAGGTTCACGCCGATGTGGATGTCGGCCTGTGCTGCGCCCGCCAGCGCCAGCAATACCGCTGCAAAAGTGTTGTGAATGGGGTGTTTCAAGAGGTCTCCTTGTTGTTATCCGTCAGGCTCTTGGGCTCAGAGGTAGGTTGATGCGATGCCACCATCCACCGGAATGTTGGCCCCGCTGACCCAGCGGGCGGCATCGCTGCACAACCAGGTGATCACCGGGGCGATCTCGTCGGCAAAGCCGGGGCGCAACATACGCTTGGCATCGGCTTGCACCCGCTCTTGCCCCAGCATTTGCACAAAATCGCCAAGAATCGGCGTAAACACAGGGCCAGGCGCGACGCAATTCATACGAACGCCTTTTTCCAGAAACCATTTCTGTGACTGTGTGGTGCTCCAGACAATCAGCGCTTCTTTGAAGTACTGGTAGCAGGTTTCATGGGCCACCGGGTGCTCTTGCAGCCATTGCGCCCCGGCCTCAAACCCCTGGGCGCTTGCCAGTGCCTTGTGCTCTGCCAAACGCTGTGGCCATTCATAGCCCAGGATGGAAGACACATTGACGATGCTGGCTCCATGCGCCATACGCGGCAGCACCTGCTCGCTCAAATGGCGCAGGCCCAGGTAATTCACACGGGCCACCAGATCACCATCGGCCGTGCCGGGCACACCAGCCACGTTGCACAACGCGTCGACCTGGGCAGGCAGTTGCGCCACAGCGGCGTCGATGGCCGCAACTGAACTCAAGTCAGCCTTGACAAAACCGTCCAAGGTCAGGCTGGGGTCATTGCGATCCACACCAATCACCTTGGCCCCCTGAAAGCGGGCCAGTTTGGCAACTTCAGCGCCGATGCCGGAAGAAGTGCCTGTGATAACAATGGTTTTTCCTAGCAAACTCATGGGGTGTCTCCTGATTTGTAATGAAGTGAAAAAACTAAAAACCAATAGCTAAAAAACTCAAAAGGGATAAGCCGGTGCCGTGTCTTTCACGGTGATCCACTGCCACTGGGTGTATTCCTCCAGGTCAGCCGGGCCACCCACACTGGTGCCATTGCCCGCGATGCCGGGGCCACCAAAGGGGTTGACGCAGTCGTCGTTGACGGTCTGGTCATTGATGTGCACCATGCCCGACTTGAGTTGCTGGCCCATCGCCATGGCACGGCCAATGGACGGCGAAATGATGGCCGAGGCCAGGCTACCGGTGTTGTGGTTGGCCAGTGCAATCACTTCCTCATCGGTGTCAAAGGTGATGAGGTTGGCCACCGGGCCAAAGGTTTCCTCATCAAACACCCGCATGCCGGGTTTGATGCCGGAAAGCACGGTGGGTTTGTAGAACAGGCCCTCATACGTGGCGCCGGCTTCCAGCTTGGCCCCGGCTTTGATGCTGTCTTGCACCATGGCATGCACGCGGTCACGCTGCTTGGCATCAATCAGCGGCCCCAGGGCCACCTGGCCACTGGCACCGTCACCCACCGGCAAGTGGGTGGCCTTGGTCACCAGGCGCTGCGTCAGTTGCGCGGCAATGCTGCTGTGCACATAGATGTGGTTGGAGGCCATACAAATCTGGCCCTGGTGCAGCCAAGCCCCCCAGGCGGCGTTGCTGGCGGCCAGGTCCAGGTCGGCATCTTCCAGAATGATCAGGTTGTTGGCACCGCCCAGTTCCAGCGATACCTTCTTCAGATGCCGTCCGGCCAGTTCACCAATACGACGGCCCACGGCCGGGGAACCGGTAAAGGCAATCATCGGCACCAGCGGGTCAATCACCAGCGCTTCACCGGCTTCGGCATCACCCGGCAAAACATGCAATAAATCTTTGGGCAGACCGGCTTCGGCAAAGATACGGGCGATCATCAGGCCGCCAGACACAGGGGTGCGGGTGTCGGGTTTGATCACCACGGCATTACCAGCCGCCAGCGCCGGAGCCACGGCACGAAGGGTCAGGATCAGCGGAAAGTTGAAGGGTGAGATGACTCCCACCACACCGTGTGGCACCCGCCGCGCAATGCTGCTGCGCCCCGGCACGCTGGGCAACACCAGGCCTTGTGACTGCATCGGCAAAGCGGCAGCAAGGTGGCAGATGGCGATGGCCTCACGGATTTCATGCTGGCCCTTGGGCAAAATCGCCCCGGTTTCGCGGGTGCAATACAGGGCCAACTCGTCAAAGTGCTGCTGAAACAGGTCACCGGCGCGGCGCAAAATGGCCGCCTTGTCGCGCGGGGGAACGGCCACCCAGGCCTTCTGGGCAGCGGCGGAGGCGAGGGTGGCGCTGGCCACATCGGCCGCGTTGGCAATGCCTACGGTGCACAGGACTTTCCCGGTGGCGGGCTCAATCACGTCACGTGTGCCGCCGCTTAAGCTGGCATGTGAGGGTGTAGAAAAATTCAGGAATGCGGTGGTGTCAGGTGCGCCCATTTGCTGTTGTCCTTTTGGTGGTTTGATCAGTTCGTCACATGGGAGTGATGTGCCAAAGAACTGCAATGGGCGTGCCAACCGCCGTGCCAAGCTGTGCCAAACAGGCTGTCCGGGTGGTCTTGTAGCTGGGAAAATTAGGGACATACCCTAGCTTGTGTTGTTGCATTGCAATACGCACAATCAGCGTCAAAGTTTTGATCTGCAGATGAAATTTCTGCAAATCATTGGCAAGCAAAATTCATTGATTGATCAAATTCATGTCAAGTTCTCCCCGTGTTTCCCTGGCCGATGTGGCCCGTGCCAGTGGTGCTGCCTTGGGCAAGTTCGACACCGAATCCGTGGCCAAAGCCATGGGCGGTTTTGCCAGTTTGCACATGGGTGGGGAGGCCTCGCCGACCGTGGGCGACATCAGCGAGTGCCTGTTTTTCTCGCCCGGTGATGGGCGCATCTGGTTGCAAGACCAGCGCATGGTGCTGCTGCACTCCGAGGCCTTGGGAGCCATGCGGCGCGAGATGATCGACAGCCTGGGGATAGAGCAGGCGCGAGGCCTGCTCACCCGCGCCGGTTATGTCAGCGGTGCGCGTGATGCGCAACTGGTGCGCAAGCAGTGGCCCGATGCCGATCCGCCGGCTGCGGCCATTGCCGGTGCGCGTTTGCATGCCCTCGAAGGAATGGTGAAGGTAGAGGTGGTCCACGCCTCTTACGACGCCGACAGCGGCACCTACGAAGGGGAATTCCTGTGGCACAACTCCGCTGAGGCCGACGAACACATCGCAGCCTACGGGATTGGAGGAGGATCTGCTTGCTGGATGGCAACCGGTGGTGCAACCGGTTACGTCAGCACCCTGTTTGGTCGGCTCATCGTGTTTCGGGAAGTCCAGTGCCGGGCCAAGGGTGACGCCCAATGCCTGGTTTTGGGTAAATCGGCGGAGCAATGGGAAGATCTGGAAGAGGACATGCGTTACCTCAACGCCCGCGAGTTTGTCGGCAGCGACTACCACCGCCCTGCCCCGCAAGCCGCCGATCTGCCCAGCGCGCAAGCCCCGGCAGGTGAAGCCATGGTGGGCGCCTCGTCGGCATTCAACGCCGCTTGCCACCAGTTGAACCGGGTGGCACGCACCACCGCCACCGTGCTCTTTACCGGCGAGTCCGGTGTGGGCAAGGAAAAATTTGCCAGCATGCTGCACAAAATCAGCCCACGCAAAAACCAACCGTTTGTGGCGGTGAACTGCGCCGCGATTCCTGACACGCTGATCGAGTCCGAGCTGTTTGGGGTGGAGCGCGGGGCTTACACCGGGGCCAGCCATTCACGCCCGGGGCGTTTTGAGCGGGCCAACGGTGGCACACTGTTTCTGGATGAAATTGGCACCCTGAGTTTTGTCGCCCAGGGCAAGCTGCTGCGCGCCCTGCAAGAAGGCGAGGTTGAGCGGGTCGGCGGCACACACAGTATTGCGGTCGATGTGCGGGTGGTGGCGGCCACCAACGAAACCCTGCGCCAGGCCGTGCAGGAAGGCAAGTTCCGCGAGGATTTGTTCTTCAGGCTCAACGTGTTCCCGATCCACCTGCCGCCCTTGCGCCAGCGCCGCGACGACATACCTTTGCTGATGAACCACTTTCTGAACCAGTACCGGCGCAAGCATGGCGGCTTGACCCGTGGCTTCACCCAGGCGGCGGTGCGGGCACTGCTGAACTACGATTTTCCGGGCAACATTCGCGAGCTGCAAAACCTGATTGAGCGTGCCGTGATCATGGCCGATGCCGACGGCCTGATTGACCTGCACCACCTGTTCACCAGCGGTGAAACCCTGAGTACCGACATCATGACCCTGCGCTTGCAGGGAGACTCGGGCACCCTGAACCTGACTGACCCAGGCACCGCGCCCGATGACGAAGCCATCCACAGGGAAAGCGCCAAGCCGTCAATGAGCGCACCGTCTTTGGCACAAACCGAACGCGAAACCTTGGCCCGCGCCATCAGCGCCAGCAAGGGCAACCTGTCGGCGGCGGCACGCCTCTTGGACACCACACGGGCCAAGCTGGCTTTTCGGGCCAGGAAACACGGGCTGGTTTGAATTTGGCAAGAGCGCGACCCGGTGACCGGCCAGGCCAGTGTTCGCCTGCCATTACCCGACCTGGCTGCGTTAAGCCGCTCAGTTCATACCACCTCGGGCCGGTTGCGGCTGTTGTCAGGCTTGCGGTTGAAGTACGAGCAAAACACCTGCATGGCCCGCAACCCACAGCTTCGCCACTGACACGCTAAAGCTTCAGCGGCTGGCCCTCAAACTCGGTGTTGAGCACCACGGTGCTGGTGGTGCGTGCCACGCCGGGAATCGATTTGATCTGGTACAGCACACCCTCCAGGTCGCGCGCATGGCGGGTGCGCACCTTGGCCAAAAAGTCGTATTCACCGGCGACACTGTGCAACTCTTGTACGGCAGCAATCTCGCGCAGGCGCGGGGCAATCTCACGACAATGAGCACCGCCGTCGTTGCGGATGGCAACAAACGCGGTGAAGTTCAGGCCCACCGCCTCGTGATCCACCTGCAGTGCAAAACGCTGGATCACACCACGCTCCAGCATCTTCTTCACCCGTTCATGCACCGCAGCGGTGGAAAGCCCCACCTCGCTCCCCACATCGGCGTAAGAACGACGGCTATCTGTGCTTAACGCAGAAATAATTCTGGCATCCATGTCATCAATGTGAATATTTTCTTGAATTTCTGACATTTTTAGATATTATCTCGTTATGGTTGATGGTGGCAGTAAATTTTACGGAAGGTTGAGCAACATGCCTGCAAATATTCAGTCCAAGTCAGAAAAACACCGTTTTGCATCGGTACTCACGGCGCTGCTGCTGGTCTACATCGTGTGGGGTACGACCTACTTTGCCATTGGTGTAGCGTTGCAAAGCATGCCCGCGCTGTGGATGAACGGTCTGCGTTTCACCCTGGCGGGTGTGCTGATGCTGGCATGGGCGTTGTGGCGCGGGGAGCGTCTGCCCACAGTGCGGCAGTGGCGCAATGCGGGCCTGGTGGGCGGGCTCATGGTGTTTGGGGCCATGACACTGGTCATGGTGGCACAAAGCCACGGCATCGGCTCGGGTCTAATGGCCACCGTGGTCACCACCATGCCGATGTGGCTGGCGCTGTGGACACGTATGGGTGGCGAGCGGGTGCCTTTGACCAGTTGGATTGGCCTGGGCCTGGGCTTTGCCGGGGCAGCACTGCTGTCCTTGGAGGGGGATTTTTCTGCGAGCTGGATCGGGGCAACAGCGGCTTTTGCCGCCCCGCTGTGCTGGAGCCTGGGCTCCTACGCTTCGCGCCGGGTCGATTTGCCCGGCCCCGCCATGGCCTCTGCGGCCGAGTGGCTGCTGGGCGGCGCACTGGGGCTGGTGGTGGCCGCTTGGTGGGAACCCGCAGCCGGCCTGCTCCATGCCAGCGTCATGAGCTGGCTGGCATGGGGCTACCTGTTGGTGTTTGGCACGCTGGTGGCGCTCAACGCCTATCTGTGGCTGCTGCAAAACACCAGCGCAGCGTTGGCGGGAAGCTACTCCTTTGTGAACCCGGCGGTGGCCCTGCTGGTAGGCGCGGGCATAGGCCATGAGCAACTCAACGGCTGGGTGTTTGTGGCCCTGCCGCTGATCGCCGCCGCGCTGGGCATGATCCTGTACGGGCCAGCGGTGGTGCAGGGGTTGCAAAGCCTGCTTCCAATTGGCCGCCGGGTCTGTGAGCGAGGTCGGTGAACCCAGTGCGCAACAAGTGACTATTAAAAAGATAGCTTACTACGCTTGTCACACAAGGACTTGGGGCCAATTTATTCTTTACCCCAGGTGCAGCGCCAAAAACGCCAGCGTGCGCTCTTTTGCCAACGCAGCGGCGGCCGGGTCATACGCCGCGCGGTGGTCACAGTTGAAGCCGTGCTGGGCCGGGTAGATGTGCACCGTAAGCTCCGGGTGAGCCAGTGCAAAAGCCCGCGCTGTCTCGACTGGAATGGCGTGATCAAACTCGCCAAAGTGGCACAACACCGGGCATCGCGCCTGGCGGGCCACTTCAGCCGGGGTGGTCATGCCACCGCCGTAGTACGCCACCGCCGCGCTCAGGCCCGGCAACTGGCTGGCCGCACGCCAAGCCAGCAAGCCGCCCCAGCAGTAACCCATGATGCCCACCCTGCCCGCCTGCGCGGCATAAGCCATGGCCGCGGCCATGTCGGGCATGACCCCTGGCGCAGGCAAGTCCTCCACGGCGGCCTTCAACTTCACACCGGCGGCAATGTCGTCGGGGGTGTAGCCCATGTCCACATCCGCCTGCACCCGGTGAAAAGTGGCCGGAGCCACCGTCAGATAACCCTGGGCGGCATAGGCCTCGGCGGTGGCGCGAATGTGAGCGTTGAGGCCAAAAATTTCCTGCATCAGCACCAGGCCACCGCGCACCGGCCCGGTGGGCTTGGCCACATAGGCCGGGAAAACAAAACCGTCGCTGGAGGTGAGATTGACAAAGTGGCTCATGCAAAGTCCTTGGTGTCAGTCAGAGATCAAGCACCAAACAGGCAGTTTTAGCGCGTGAGCAGCAGGGCAAAAACTGGTCGTTGGCGGCCTGCTCTTCGGGGGTCAGGTACTGATCTTTGTGGTCGGGCACACCTTCAAGCACACGGGTCAGGCAGGTGCCGCACACGCCTTGCTCACAGGCGGTCTGGATTTCTACACCGGCAGCTGACAGCGCTTTTGTCACGGTCTGGTCTTTGGCCACGGGGATGATGCGCCCGGAGCTGGCCAACTTGACCTCAAAGCTGGCATCGGCCTCGGATTTTGCCACCTCGGCAGCGAAAAATTCGTAGTGCAGCTGGCTCTCGGGCCAAGCTTTGTCACGCGCCATGGCCAGCACCGCGTTCATAAAACCTTTGGGGCCGCAGACATAGAGGTGGCAGCCATCCCGTGGTGCACTCAGCAGAGTTGCCAGATTGAGTTTTTGTTCGGGTGCGCCATCGTCAAAATGGAACTGCACCTGGTCGGCAAAGCCTGATGCCGCCACACGCGTGCGAAACGCGGTGCGTTCAGGTGAACGGGTGCAGTAATGCATCTCGAAGTCCGCACCCATCACCGCCAGGCGCTCGGCCATACACAAGATTGGGGTGATGCCAATGCCACCACCCAGCAACAGGCTGCGTTGGGCCTCGTGTGCCAGCGCAAAGTGGTTCTTGGGGGTGCTGATCTGCAGCACCTGACCCTCTTGCACCAGGTCATGCACCGCTTGCGAGCCACCGCGTGAGGCCGGGTCACGCAGCACACCAATCAGGTAGCGGTGGGTTTCCTTGGGGTCGTTGCACAGCGAGTACTGACGGATCAGGCCACCGGGCAGGTGCACGTCCACATGGGAGCCCGCTGAAAAGCCTGGCAGCGCTATGCCGTCTTGTGCCACCAACTCCAGCGTACAAATGTCGGCGGTTTCCATGGCCTTGCGTGCCACACGAACCGTGAGTGTTGAGGCATGGCTCATGGCGTTACGCGCCCACAGCGGTTGATGCCTGTTCGGCGGCCAGGATACGCTCAATGATCTTACGCGACTGCACCCCACCGGCATCAATGTTGAGCATCAACAAAGCGCGCTCGGGATGCGCCAGCAGGTTCTTTTGCTGGCGTTCCAGCATCTCCAGGTCTTCACTAAAAATCTTGCCCTGACCTTCGCGGATGGTGGCGGTGAGCGCCTTGTCGGTCGGGTTGAACTTGCGCGCCATGCCCCAGAAGTAGTGGATTGAGGTGTCGGTCTCAGGGGTGATGAAGTCCACCACCACGCTGTAGGCCTTTTTGTCATTGGGCGCGTCATAGCCGCCATGACCCTGGTGTGCCACGCCCACTTCAATCATCACCTGACTGGGTGGTGTGAAGCGGCAAATCTGCCAGCGGTCCACCGGCACGTCGTCAGCCAGATGGTTGGCGCGCAAGGCCATTTGCCAGAAAGGCGGGGGCTGGATACCGCTCATGAAACGGCTGGTCACCACCGTGTCGCCTTCAACCGTGGTCTTGCACGGGGTCTCGTCAATCTCCTTTTGGCCGATGCTGGTGGAATGCACATAGGTCTCGTGCGTCAGGTCCATCAGGTTGTCGATCATCAGGCGGTAATCGCAGTGGATGTGGTACAGGCCACCGCCGTATGCCCACTCGGGGTTGTCGTACCACGCCATGTGCGGAATCTTGGCTTCATCGGCCTGGGCGGCATCGCCGGGCCAGACCCAGATGAAGCCGTAGCGCTCCACGACGGGGTAGCTTTTGATCGCCGGAAAGCCGCGCACACGCTGGCCCGGCATGGCAATCGTCTTGCCATGGCAACCCATTTCCAAGCCGTGGTAGCCGCAGACCAGCTTGCCCTCGGACACGTAACCCAGCGACAAGGGCGCGCCACGGTGCGGGCAGAAGTCTTCCACGGCGGCCACCTTGTTCTCTTCACCGCGATAAAAGGCAATGCGCTCACCGCAGATGGTGCGACCCAGCGGTTTTTCGTCGATTTCGTTGGGGGTGGCGGCAACGTACCAGGTGTTTTTGGGGAACATGATGTAAACCTCGTTGGTTCAAAAAAATCCTGCGATGGGGTGCAGGGGCGGTCATATATCATTTTCATTCAGTATGCTGAATGTGATTCATTGTACGGAATGACTGAACGCAGCACCAGCCCAATTTGATCAGTATTAACCCTTGGTTGTGGCATCAATCGGTTTGTTTTGCGGATCATTTAAATGCACAAACTTGCGCAGCAGGCGCATGAATTCGCGCTGCTCGGTGCCGTCCAGACTGTCCATCATGCCCAGGTACATCTGCTCAATGCCCGAACGCATGCCCTGCAACACCGCCTCACCCGCCGGGGTGAGCAACAGGCTGCGCTGGCGGCGCGGCAACACCTCGCGCAGGATCCAGCCCTTGGCCTCGAGCCGGGTGGCGATGTCGGCGGTGCTAGAGGTGTCGAGCGCAATCAGCTGCGCCAGCGTGACCTGATCCACACCCGGCGACTCAAACAGCGTGCGCAACACGGCGTACTGGATCGGCGTGACCTGGCGGCCATGCACTTCGTGGAACTTGGACACCGCAATTTGCTGGGCACGGCGAATCAGGTGGCCGGGCTCATCGTAGAGCGTGAAGGCGGGTGTTGGGTCAGTGGCTGGTTCGGTGGCTTGGGTCATGGCGGGATTTTGCCCCAAGGTTTTTGTCGAGGATCTCAGCCGTCGATTTCAGCGTGGCAGACAAGCCGGCAAGCCGCCCCACATTGGGCACTGTGCTCAAACCGATTACAAGGCCTCGTGCCGTGGCGGCGGCACGTAGGCGACGCGCGCATCGCGCACCTGCTGGTGGTTCTGCTCGGCCCAATGCAGCAGATTACGCATCGGCTGCAGGAATGATTGCCCCAGCGGTGTTAACTCGTAGTCCACCCGGGGCGGCACGGTGGCATGGGCGGTGCGCAACACCAGGCCATCCTGCTCCAGACGGCGCAAGGTTTGCGACAGCATGCGCTGCGAAATATCGCCAATGGTGTTTTTGAGCACACTGAAACGCAGGCTCTGGTGGTCGCTGAGTGTGAACAGCACCAGCATGCTCCAGCGGTCACCCGTACGTTCGAGCACGTCCCGGATCGGGCAGCGCTCGGCCCAATCGACTTTTGATTTGTGAACGGCCATGTGTGTTCCTTTTCTTCAAAGATTTGTCGGTTACCTCAAGGGAACCAGGTGACTTTCAGAACCCTTCTTGTATTTTCATCAACAAACCGTACCATACCATTAGCAACGAACAAAGTGAATATTAGTATTAAATAAATACCCAATCGCAACGTTGTGAATTTTGTTTCATTTCAACTTAAAGGACATCCACATGGCTTCCACCCTGCTTGTTACCGGCGCCTCCGGCCACCTGGGCCAACGCGTGATACACCACCTGCTGGAAACGCTGAACGTGGCACCGCAACGCATCATTGCCACCACGCGCAAACCCGAAACCCTCAAAGACCTGGCTGCCAAGGGCATCACCGTGCGTAGCGCCGACTTTGACGACGCCGCCTCGCTGCGCAGTGCTTTTGCCGGGGCGGATCGCCTGCTGCTCATCAGCACCGACGCGCTGGACCGCCCCGGCCGCCGTCTGGAACAACACCAGGCCGCCGTCGCCGCAGCGGAGCAAGCCGGTGTGGCCCACGTGGTGTACACCTCGATGCCGCTGCCTGAGAATTCGCCCCTGCTGATTGCCCCCGATCACGCGGGCACCGAGAAAGCGCTGGCCAGCAGTGCGCTGGAGGGCTGGACGGTGCTGCGCAACCACTGGTATTTTGAGAACCTGTTCATGTCGCTGCCGCAAGCCTTGGCCAGCGGCCAGTGGTACAGCGCAGCCGGGCAAGGCAAGGTGGCCTACATCGCGCGCGACGATCTGGCACGCGCCGCCGCGATCGCCCTGGCCAGTGAGGCCGGTGGCAAAACCAGCTACACCCTGAGCGGTGCCGAGGCCTTCACCACCGAGCAAATCGCCCAACAGGTATCACAAGCCACGGGCAAGCCGCTGCAAGTGGTGCATGTGCCGTTGGCGGGCCTGATTCAGGGCATGGTGGGTGCGGGCTTCCCCGAACCACTGGCGGCAGTGTTTGCCTCCTTTGACACCAACACCGCCGCCGGGCGTGTGGCCGAGGTCACGGAGGACTATCAAAAGCTCACCGGCGTGGCACAACAGCCGTTTGTGCATTGGTTGACAGCCAATGCAAGCACATTGACAGCTCAGTAATCGTCTCTGCCAACCATCGGGGCATGGTACCTGCCCCGATGACTGTGTGAGCCTTTAACTGAGCCCGAGCAACCTGACCGCGTTGTCTTTCAGAATGCCCGGCATCACCTCTGGCTTGAAGCCGGCTTCTTCGAAGTCTTTCATCCAGCGGTCAGGGGTGATCAGCGGGTAGTCACTGCCAAACAGAATGCGGTCTTTGAGCAAGGTGTTGGCGTACTGCACCAGTTGCTTGGGGAAATATTTAGGGCTCCAGCCAGAGAGGTCAATCCACACATTGGGCTTGTGCGTGGCCACACTCAGGGCCTCGTCCTGCCACGGGAAGCTGGGGTGGGCCATGACGATCTGCATATCGGGGAAATCAATCGCCACGTCGTCCAGGTGCATCGGGTTGCTGTAGGCCAGACGCAGGCCACCGCCGCAGCGCATGCCACTGCCAATGCCGCTGTGGCCGGTGTGGAAGATGGCAGGCATTTTGTATTCGGCAATCACCTCGTAAATCGGCCAGGCCATCTTGTCGTAAGGGTGGTAGCCCTGCACTGTGGGATGGAACTTGAAGCCCTTGATGCCGTACTCTTCAATCAGCTTGCGCGCCTCACGCGCGCCCATCTTGCCCTTGTGCGGGTCAATGCTGGCAAAGGCCATCATCATGTCGGAATTGGCCTTGGCCGCTTCGG
>Ga0156771_144_pt1 | contig 33467 bp, 22 predicted proteins | sample RifOxyD3_FD_116170 | JGI IMG/M metagenome (GOLD analysis project Ga0156771, IMG submission 116170) | Burkholderiales bacterium RIFOXYD12_FULL_59_19 | reverse complement strand
AGCATGTCTTGCCAGCCGTCAGCGTTGAGGTCGGCCATGCGCTCGGCGTTGGTGCTGGCATAGTCGTTGTTGTCGTAGCCGCCGCTGGTGCGCAGGAGCTCCTGGCCGGCCAGGGCGCTTAAGGTACCGCTGGCACCGCTGAGCACCGGGGCAGTGTTGCCCAGGGGGGCGGCAATGTTGAGGGTGATTTGTGCGGTGGGGCTGCTCTTGGCACCACCACTGCCGCTGGCACCTTGGTCAGAGATTTCTGCGCGCAGGGTGGCTGTGGTTGCCCCGCCAAGATTGGGCGCGGTGAAGGCGAGTTGGCCCGCGCCCAGGTAGGCGTTGAGGTCTGCCAGGCTGCCCGAGAGGGTGAGCAAGGTGGCGCTGCCACCTACCGTCACGCCGCCTGCACTGACAGCACTGAGGCTGCCCACATTGACGCTGAAGCTCGCACTCAGGGTGCCTGTGCCAGCATCGACATCGGCAAACACCAGCCCGGTCAGGCCGGTGCTGGTGGCACCTGCGACGTTGAGTTCGCTGGGTACCGTCAGGGTGGGCGCGTCGTTGACGGCGCTCACCGTCACGCTGACCTGGCGGGCCGTGTCAGACTGCAGGCCGCCGTTGTCCTGGACCACCACGGTGAAGGCACTCAAGGTGCCATGGGCGTGCTCGGCACCGCTCCAGTAGGCGTGGTGGGAGGCATCGATGGTGTCGTTGCCTTGCGCCCAGGCGGTGGCTGCTTCAGCGCTGGTGCCGATCTTGAGCGAACCCGTGCTCACGGCCTGCACCACAAAGGCGTCTACCGTGCCGTCCACGTCGGCTTCGTTGCCGGCGCTTTGCAGGTCGGCCAGGGTGATGGTCTTCTCGGTGTCTTCGGTGCCCTCGCCAAGTGTTGCCACCGTGCTGAGTGTGGGCGCGTCGTTGACCGCTGCCACATCCACCACCACCTGCACCGCCGTAGCAGAGGCCGCGGCGCCGTCCCAAGCTTTGACGGTGAAGGCGTTGAGGGCGCCGTTGGCGTTGAGGGCGCCTGTCCAATAGGCGTGGTGCGCGCCGTCAACGGTGTCGTTGCTGCCCGCAGCCCAGGCGGTGGCGGTGTCAGCGCTGCCGCCAATTTTGAGCGACCCGGTGCTCACGGCCTGAACCACAAACGCATTCACGCTGCCGTCCACGTCGGCTTCGTTGCCTTGTGCCAGCAGATCGGCCAGGGTTAGCTCGACCGGCGTGTCTTCATTGACGCTGTCGACTGCGCCGGCAAAGGTGCTAAGCGTGGGGGCGTCGTTGATGGCGGTGAGATTGATCTGGGTCAGCACATGGGTTGCGTCCATGGTGATGCGGATATTGCGCACCGAGCCATCCAGGCCTTCCGTCGTGCCATGGTGGGCTGAACCCAGGCGGATGGATTTGTCAGCAGGAGACAGGTCGCCACTGAAGGTCAAGGTTTCTTTCAGTTCACCGCCGACATACACATTCAGGGTGCCGGTTGTTCCGTCGTGGCTGCAGGTGATCTTGACGGGAACAAAAAGGCCATTGGTGTCGTCGCTTGAGAACAAGTCTGTCCAGCCGCTGTTGCTGCCCTTCGCGTAAAAGCCGTCGCTACGCCAAGAACGCAACAAGATGCCGTCGGTGTACATGCCGTATGAGAAGACCGTGTTAATGGCATTCTCAGTATTTGTCGCCAGCAGGTAGTCAGCCTCAAACGTCCAGTTCTGTCCCAGGTCGGTGCTGATGATGTAGGGGTTGCTGCCATCGGCGCTGAGCGTGTAGCTGCTCTCAGTCAAATACGCCACGACCGTCTCGTTGGTCGAACTGGCACCGCCGGCATCGGTCACCCGCCACTGCACCTCACGCGTGGTGCGGGTGCCGCCCACAGTGGGGTCGTCAGAGGTGGACTGGTAGCTGACCGAACGCAGCGCGTCCTGGTACTGGCTCACAGTGGCCGCGCCACTCAGGGTGAGCACACCGGTACTGGTGTTGTAGCTGCCGTTGATGCCATTTTGGTTGGTGAACTCCAGCACATCACCGGCCACCACCGATGCCACGGTGACGCTAGCGCCTGCCAACTGCGCGCTGTCGGGGTCGCTGAGGGTCAAGGCATCAGCCAGCGCAGCGGCAACATCGCCTTCCACATAGCCCAGTGTGGCACTGGCGCTCAGGGTCGGTTTGTCATTTACAGCGGTGACAGCCAGGGTCTGGGTGGCTGTTGCGGCTGCGTTGGACTTGTCGGTGGCCGTGAACGTGACCGTGCGGCTGCTGGTACCGGGCGCGTCGCTGGGGTTGTTGAAGGTGATGGCGCGGGCCAGGTTTTGCACCAGGGCATTGGTGGCACTGGCATTGAGCGTGAAGGTCCAGGCGGTGTTGCTGCTGGCCGATGCGGCGCTGGCGCTGCCGATGAGGGTGCTGCCGACTTTTAAGCTGGTGCCATCGAGCCATATGCCGCCATTGCCGGGGTCTGCACTGGGCAGGCTCAGCGTGTCGGTGGCTTCGCTGTTGGCCGTGATCTGCACCTGGAGTGTGCCGCCGTTCCAGTCCGCATCACCATCCACGTCGCTGAGTGTGAGGCCATTGGCCACGATCACCGGGGTTTGCTCTGTGAAGGCCGTGGTGCTGCCGGCAACCAGCGTGGGGGCGTCGTTGACCGAGGTACTCACCACGGTGGTGGTGCTGTCAGAGACGGCGCTGGCAACGCCATCACTCACGCTAACAGTAAAGCTGGTGGTCTCAGTACTGCCGGGAGCCACGCGGTTGGCGCTGGGCTGGAACACCAGTTGGCGAATGGCGGCTTGCAAATCTGCCGGTGTGGCACCCGCATGGGTGTAGGTGGCGCCGCCGTCAGCGGTGCTGAAGCCCGAGTCGGTGAGCGATGCGGCAGTGAAGACGCCTTTGGCCGCAGCATCCAGCGTGATGCTGGCGGTGACCGTGGCACCGCTGTCCACGTCAGCAATTTCTACGCTGGCAAACGGGCTGACTGTGGCGGTGTCATTGGCCGACTGGCTGGTCACCGTGCCGCTGATGCTGGGCGCATCGTTGTCTGCAGCTATGTCCACCGTGATAGTAGCCGAGGCAGAACTGACTAAACCGTCATTGACGACAAAATCAAAGCTGGCGTAGCCGGTGCCATTGGCGTTCAGGGCTGGCACAAAGATCAACCTATGCGCGCTGTCTGCCACAGCGGTACCGGCGGCGGCAATGGCAGCGCCACGGTTCCCTGCGTCGTATTGGTACAGCGTGCCCGCCGCAGGCAGGCTGCTGACGGTGTAGCTCAGGGTGGCGTTTTCGGTGTCGGTGCCCGCCAGGGTGACGACCAAGTCTTGGTCTTCGGTGCCGCTGGCGGTTTGGGCAGTGGCCACGGGCACGGCGTTGCCGCTGCCTTGAATCACAAAGTCGTAAGTGCCCTCGTTCAGGTCGTTGTTGGCCAGGCTGACGGTAGCGGTTTTGATGCCGCTGCTGGTGGGGGTGAAGGTGATGTCGAAGGTTTGGGCACTGGGGCCCACGATTTGAATGTTGTCGATGGCCGAGGCGCAGTCTGAGCTGGTGGTCAAGGCCCCCGCAAAACTCAGGGTGTGGCTGCCACTTGAGGTGATGGGCACCGTGACGGTAAAGAGCGTCCAGCTGGTCTCGTTTTGGCTGGTGGAGGCAATAGTGTCTACCGTGACACCGTCGATCTGCACGGCAATGCTGTTGGGGCCGTAGCTACTGCGACCGACCGCATAAAAACTGGTCTGATAGTCCCCCGTTACGGGGAAGTCGACACTTTGAGAAAAGCTTCCGCCTGTTGTCGTGTGATTCTGAATAAAAGCGGCTTGCCCCCCGTCAGGGGCAACAGGCGTAAACCACGGAGAGCTGTTGTTGGCCAAGCCGGCGTTGCCAGAGAACGTCCAGCCATCGACATTGATTGGCGTATAGGCATAACCCGTCGTATCGGGTGACTCAAACCCGCCATTCACCAGGTTAACCAGAGCCGTCACCACACTGGGCTGCGCCGACACGCTAAATTGATCGGCATTGGCACCAGAGATCACCACGTTGGGTGAGCCCGTTAGCGTGAGCGCACCCGTGCCCGAGTTGGCAATGGTGAAGCTGCGGGTGACCGAACCCGCCCCTACGGTCTGGGTGCCAAACTGGGTATAGTCTGCCGCCGTTGGGGTGGTGTCGCCATCGGCAATGCTGACGCCGTTGCCCAAAATATCTATCTCCGGCATGGCAGCCACGCTCACGTTGACGGCAATGGCATCCGCCGACGCCAAGGCACTGTCCCAAGCCCGGACCGTGAACGCACTCACACTGCCCGTGGCGTGGGATGCGGGTGTCCACACCAGACTTTCCCCCAACGCCAGCAGGGTGCTACCGGATGTGACGGCGGTGCCATCCTTGGTCAGCGTGCCGCTGCTGACCGCTTCAATCCTGAAAGCCAGGGTGTCGCCATCGCCATCCGCCTCGTTGGCGGATGCAGCCAGGTCGGCATAACTGATGGTGAAAGGTGTGTCTTCACTGGCCCCGGTGAGGGCGCTCACGGACGTGAGTGTGGGCGTATCGCTGACTGGCGTGACGCTGATCGTCACCGTGTCACTGCTGCTGGCCATGCCATCGGAGACGGCCACGGTCAGGGTGCGGCTGGCGCTGTTGTCTTGTGCGGTGGTGTAGGTGATGTAGCCAGCGGTGGTGAAGTAGGTGTTGAGGTCTGCCGCGCTGCCGCTGAAGGTGCGGGCGGTGGCGATGCCGCCGAGGGTGATGCCAGTGCCTGCGTTACCAGTCAGCGTGCCATCGGCCACCGACAGGGTGACGGTGAGCGGGTTGCCGTCGGCATCAGCAAAGGGGGTGCCACCAAATGTGAGGTTAGTGGCTTGGTCTTCGGTGACCGTGAGGGATGAGGTGCCGGTTTCGGCCAGGATTTGCAGTTTCCAGCCGGTGGCACTGAAAAGCGAGTTTGCAGGCGTATCGCCCGCAAAGGTCCAATCCGGATTGGACGTGTTGCTGTTTCCCAGCCCCAAATCGGGTGTTCCGTCGTTATGGCTGTTCCAGGCAAACACCGTTTGTGGTGTACCTGTCATGTTGAAAACCTGAAAACTGCCGTAAGACCCACCGGTACTGGGTGTGTCAGAGTAATCGTATGTTGCAGGGGTGCCTACGTCGTAGTTATAGGGCCAGATTTCCAGCCGACCATTCAGCGCAGTGCCAGTGGTCACGCCAGGGTAATCGGAACTGACGGACAAGTTGGTGACATTGCGCTGGATGGTGATGAGATTATTCAGAGTCGGCACCGCCAGATCAGCCGCCGTCACGCCTGCCCAAGCATCAAACCAGACCTCGGCGTAATACGGCGTGTTGGGCGCTGCCGTGGTGCTCATCTCCATGCGGTAGCCGATGCGGCTGATGGGAGTGCTGCCAAAGCTGCTGGCGTCGTTGACTGTGTATGCAGTGAATTGGGGCGTGGTGGTTTCGTACAGCAGCGTGGTGCCGACCCGGGTGAAGCTGGGCGCCACGTTGCCCTGCCCCTGAATGACAAAGTCGTAAGTGCCTTCGTCGCCGTCATTGCTGGTGATGCTGACCGTGGCGGTTTTGGCACCGCTGCTGGTGGGGGTGAAGGTGATGGCAAAGGTGCTATCAGCGCCCCCGGCCACTGTGCCGCCCGGCTGGGTGGTAACTGAAAACTGGCCTGCGTCCGCCCCCGAAATGCTGACCAAGGGTGAGCCACTGAGCGTGAGCGCCGCCGCACCGGTGTTGGCCAGGGTGAAGCTGCGGGTGACGGTGCCAGCATTGGGTGCAGCCGCGCCAAAGTCGGTAAAGTCTGTGCCAGATGGCGTGTTGTCGCCATCGGCAATGGACGTGTTATTGCCCCGGACATCGATCTCTGGCACAGCGGCCACGCGCACACTGACTACCGTGGCCTGGCTGGAGGCCAGCGCACCGTCCCAGGCTTTGACCGAGAAAGCGCCAAAAGTGCCCTCGGTGCTGATGGCCGGTGTCCACACCAGGCTCTCGCCTGCAGACAGCAGAGTGGTACCGGCAACCACCGCTTGACCGCCTTTGGTCAGCGTGCCGGCCGTGACGGCTTCGATGCGAAACGCCAGGGTGTCGCCATCGATATCAGCCTCTGCCGCAGCAGCGGCCAAGTCGGCATAGGTGATGGTGTAGGGTGTGCCGGAGGCCGCACCGGTGAGGGAGATGGTGGCGCTTGATGTCGCACCACGAACAATCCGGTAGGTGTTGTAGTCACCCGCGATGAGCGCGCCGCTGAGTGGGTCGCGCGTCAGGTAGGTGACGTTGCCCAGGTTGCCGCCGCTGCCAAGTGCGGGGTCTGTCATGCCCCAGCCGGTGCCGTTGTATGCGAGCGTGCCGTTGCTCAGGTCATAAGCCTTGTAGCCGCCGTTCGTCGTCATGATGTACAGATAACGCCCGTCGCTGACGGTGCCGTGGTGATCCCCAGGGAAGGCTACAGGGTCGTTAACGACCAGGTCCTGACTGAAGCTCAGCGTCAGGCCGTCTGACGACAGGGTGTACAACCGAACTGTGGTGTTGCCAGATCCATCGCGCGCGCTGGTAGTGCCCAAACGGCCATCGGGCAGACTGAACAAACTACCGCTCATCCATCCTTGCGCCGCCAGCAGCGTTTTGTCTGCAGGAACACCGACGGCTGTGCTGGTCCAATCGGTCGTCGAAATACGGTACAGGTTAGCACCGTTTCTGGCGAACAAATAGCCTTGGCTGTAGGCCATTTGGTTGGAATCCGTCGCCAGGTTGGACACCAGGTTGGACGACACCTGCGTTCCCGCAGCGTCGTACTGCTCGATGCGCTGACCCCCATCGTTGACATACAAATAAACCCCGTCGCTGGCCAAGCCTTTGATGTTGGTTGCGGTGTCGCTGAAGACGATGGACGTGGACGTGGCTTTTTGTACCAGGTTGTTTTCCAGCTCGGGCAGGGTGGGGGCGTCATTGACCGCAGTGACCGAAATCGATGCCGTATCGCTGGCGCTGCTGTAACCAGCGGATGTGCCTCCGGCAAAGCTGACCTGGGTGCCGGGGGCGCGGCCATCGGCCTTGTCCCAAGCGTGAAACGTGAAGCTGGCGTCGCCGTTGAAGTTGGCGTTGGGCACAAAGCGAATGGTGTCAGTCGCGTCCAACAACAAGCCTGTGCCAAATGCATCATTAATGCCTGTCGGGATTCCTGTCCAACTGCTGCCCGCGTTCAGCGAGTACTGCCAAGTGCCATTGCTGTTGTCGACCGTCTCTACCACGATGGCTTCTACTGCCGCAGTGTCACGGTCGCCAAAGCCCCCATCGGTATCGGTGATGGATGAGTTCACCACGATGTCAGCAACCGTGGTTCCTGTATTTGTCAAGGCGTCTTCGGCAATGGCCGTCAGTACCGGAGACTGATTGGCATCCAGCGCGGGAGCAGCGTTGGGCCGGGTCTCAAAGCTGAAACTACCGGTCGTACCGGCTGCGAAAGTGCTTAACACCAGGGTGTAGGTGCTGCCGTTGGTTACGTTGTACAGCACGCGGGCCTGGGTGCCCGCGCCACCATCGTCATTGGAGGCCAGCAGATTGGTTAACGGGTTAGCACTGTCAAAGCTGGAATACAGCGCCAGATAAGAGTCAGCCGTAAGGCTGGTGACTTCGAAGACCCAAGGCTCGGTCGCGCTGGCGGTGATGTTCTGGGTGGCGTAGTAAAAAGAACCGGTGCCGCCGTCTCGCACATACGTCGGTGAGTTGGTATCCAGCGTTGCGGCATACGTCACCAAGTCGGCCTGATAACTGGTCAAAACAAGCTGGTCGGCCTCGCTGATCTGCCGGGTCGGCCCAGCCTGGTATTCCAATACCCAATCCCCATTCACCCCGGTTGCGTCATCGGACGCGGCCACATCAGCACGCGTGATGGCGGCGATCTGGTTGACAAAGGATTCACCGGCAGGGCCGGCAGCCACGTCGCAGCCGTAGAGCAGGATGTCGCCGTCGGCGCCCAGGGCGCTACCAATGCGTTCGAGCTGTTGTGTCTGGCTGGCCAGGCTGGTACTGTCCAGCAGCGTGTTGCCCAGCAGCATGCTGCCTTGTGTGCCGTGGCTGAGCAGGTGGATGGCATCCAGGTCGGAGCGCTGTGCCAGGTAGTCGGCAATTTGTGTCAGGCCGTCGCTGTCGGCTTGTAGCTGCACCACTTCGGCGTCGGCAAAGCCGGGCAGCAGGGTCACGGGGGCGATCACGCGGGCATCAATAAACACCACCTCCTTGCGCTCGCTGTGGCCTGCGGCCAGCACCACGGGTGCGGCGCTGGGCAGCGTGTCGAAGGTGGCGGGCTGCTTGGTGACCTGGGCGGTGGCGTCGTCGCCATCGTTTGGCGCCGGGGTATCTGCAGCCAAAAACGTCTCCAGCGCTGCCCCGTCAAACACCAGCCGCGGCTCCAGTGCCAGCAGCTGCGGTCGGTGCGTGACCAGCCTGCGCAGGGTGCCGGGTGGGTGGGTGGCACCGGGGCCTTCGGCATCGATCACCAGACTGCCGGTGCTGCGGTCACTTTTAACGCTTTTGCCGTGTTGTTTGACGTTTTCGGCCACCGCCACAAAGGTGCGGGTAATGTCGTTCCAAACGCTGCGGTACAGGTGATTCATGCGATGTCTCCGGGCGTAGCCCAAGGGCCGCGCCAAATTCTTTAAAACCGATTACTGTGGGGGCTGCAGTTCGATCTTGCCGCTCATGCCGGCCAGCAGATCAGGAAATTGGCCGTCGATGACGGCGATGACTTTGATCGACTGGCTGACCGGGTCGATGCGCGCGCCCAGGCGCTGCACACGTGCCGGGTAGGCTTTGCGGGTTTCGTCGATCAGCACCTGGAATTTGGTGCCTGCCTTGAGCCAGGCCAACCACCGGGAGGGCACGATAAACTCCAGCTCCAGGGCACTGTCGTCCAGAATGTCCAGCACCGCCTGACCTGGCTGGATGTACTGGCCGACGCGGGCCTTTTGCTCAGCCACCCGGCCACTGAACGGCGCCAGCATCTGGCATTTGCCCAAAGTGGCGGTGTTGAAGTTGAGTTCGGCGCGCATTTTTTCGACTTCGGCGGCCGAGGTGTCGAGCTCGACCCGACCGACCGCGTTGTATTCGGCCAGGCGCTTGTTGCCCGCAAAGCCGATTTCGGCCGCATTGAGGGCGGCTTTGGCGCGGTCACGTTGCGCCACCTGCACACTGCAGTCCAGGCTGGCCAGCACCTGGCCAGCCCGAAAGCGCTCGCCTTCACGAAAGCCAATGCGGTTGATGCGGGCACCAAGTTCAGCGGCCACCGTGGTGAAATTGCGCGGCGACAGCTGGGCCCGGATGTCCAGCGCCTCCAGGCCTGGCTGGGCTGGCTGCGTCTGGGACACGGCGGGTTTTGGGCTGGGCCTGGTTTGTGCTAAAGCCGGTGGCAGCTGGCACAACGCCAATGCTGCCAGCGCCACTAAAAGCGAACGCATCGGGCGGTTCACAGCGGGCGCGCGTCAGACGGGGCCGGGGGCTGGCCCACTGCCGCACCCAGGGTGGTTTCAATTTGCCGGGTCAGGTTGGCCAGGCTGATGTCGTCCAGGCTGCCGATGTCGGGCTCCAGACCCAGCGTGGCTTGTAATTTGCTGGCCGACTCATGCACGCTGGCCAGCGCTTGGTAACGTCGCAGCAGCGACAAAATGGTGGTGGTGCGCGCAGCAATGGTCTCTTGCGGGCTGCGGGTTTGCGCCAGCTCACCCAGGCGTGACAGTTCCAGCAGGCGCTGGTCAACATCCCACACCGCATAGGCTCGGTCATGCAGGCGCAGTGCGGTATCGTACTGGCGGGCGGCCAGGTGCACCTGCATCAGCACGGCCATTTGCATTGCTGCGCGCCGCGATTCGGCCACCTTGACAGCGGATTCAGCCACTGCTTTTTGCGCCGGACCGGACAATAAGCCCAGCAGGTTCCAGCTGACTTGCACGGCGGACTCGTTCCAGCTTTGGTTCACCAGGAAGTTGTTGCTGTCGTATTTGGCGGTGGTGCTCAGGCTCAGGTTGGGAAACAGCCGCAGCATGGCTTTGCGCGTTTCGACAGCGGCAATGCGGGCGTTGTAGGCCTGCTCTTGCAGGTCGGCATTGCGCGCCAGCGCCATGGTTTCCATTTGGTCCAGGGGCAACAGGATCGGACCGGGTTGGGCCAGCGCGCCGCTGGGTTCGCTCAGGCTAAAGGGTGTGCCCGGCGGCAGGTTGATGAGGTAGGCCAGCTCGATGCGGGCGGCGGCAAGTTCGCGCTGAATACTCTCAAGGGTGCGCAGGTTTTCCAGCAGGTTGCGCTGGTAACGCAGGGCGTCGGCCGGGGCTTTGATGCGGTCTTTCTCAATGCGGCGCGAATCGCCCAGCGCGGTTTCGGCCAGGGCGATGGTGTCACCCACCTCCTGGGCCAATTTTTCTGCACTGGCGGCGCGCCAAAAGGCGGTGCGCACGTTTTGGATCAGGGTATGCACCGCTTTGCGCCGGCGCTCGCTGGCAATCAGCACGCGGTCGGCGTTTTGTTTGGCGCCGTAGTAAGACAAGCCGAAGTCGAGCACGCTCCAGCTTAAGCCCAGATCGCTGGTGCTGTGCACTTTGTCAGAGCTGACCGGGGCGCGCGTGGCGCTGGGGTTGCCTTGGGCGTCGGGGCTCCAGGTGCCGGCGTCCTGATTGCGGTCGTAGTAGCCGAGGTTGGCCATCACCTTGGGCAGCATGTCAAAGCGCCCAGCCTCCAGTTGGCCGACTGCCAGTGCTTGCTCCCACAGGCGGGTGCGGTGCTCCAGGTTGTATTTGAGGGCCCGGGCGACGGCCTCCTGCAGGCTCAAGGGGCCTTGCAGCGGGGTCATGGCCGCCTGGGTGGTTTGGCGGTCTTGGGTGACGATGTCTTGCAAGGCTGCAGCGGTAAAAGGCTCGGGTGTCACGGCGCAACCCGCCAACACCAAACCGGCGATCAGGGCGACCGACGTACGCAAAAAATTCGTGACAAGAGTCATGATGGTGGGCTCCATAAGTGGTTTGCGCGGATTTTGCTTTGACAATTATCAAGTTTTGTAGAGTATGCCATTTACAAACCTGACAAAGATTACAAAATTGACTGCATTTACCCTGTTATTTCGCGATTTCTAACCCACCCATGCCTCAGTGTGCCTCATTTTCACGGGGTCAGCTTTTGCTGACGGGTATTCCGCTAGACCTGCCCTTGAGCCCCGGAATCTTTGCCCAGTATCCGCTCCACATACCGCGCAATCAGGTCAATTTCCAGATTGACCCACGAGCCGACCTTGAGCGTGCCTAAAGCGGTGTTTTGCACGGTGTGGGGAATCAGGTTGATGGACATCTCGCAGCCGTTGGCGCTGTCCTGAATCTGGTTGACGGTCAGACTGACACCGTTGATGGTGATCGAGCCTTTGTAGGCCAGGTACTTGGCCAGCGCGGGTGGCGTCATGACGCGCAGTTGCCAGCTTTCGCCGACTTGCGCGAAGTACGTGACGTGGCCAATGCCATCGACATGGCCCGAGACGATGTGGCCGCCCAGCCGGTCGTGGGCGCGCAGGGCTTTTTCCAAGTTGATGGCTCCCAACTGGTCCAGTCCGGCAGTTTTGTCGAGTGACTCGGCCGAGATGTCGATGGTGAATTGTTGCTGCGCGGCGTTGAGTGTGGTCACCGTCATGCAGGCGCCGTTGAGGGCAATGCTGTCGCCCAGGCCCACGTCGTCGAGGTAACCGGGCGGGCAGGTGAGGGTGAGGCGTTTGCCATGGGTGGCGGTGTCGCCCAGGGGGTGTACGGCGCTGATGCGGCCGATGCCGGTGATGATGCCTGTGAACATGTCTTTTTTGATGGGTTGGGCAGGGCGATGGCCCGGCGTTTAAAAAACGTCGCGGCCGCAAACGCGGGCGACCACACGCAGGTCGGGCCCCAGCATGGCGGTGGACTTGAATTCCAGTGGCACGGCTTGGGCCAGATCCTGCAGTGGGCCAAAGTGTGCCATGCCTCGCCCCTGGCCGATCAGTTTGGGAGCCAGATAAACCACAAATTCATCGACCAGACCCTCGCGAATCAGCGAGCCGTTGAGCTTTTCGCCGGCTTCCACATGCAATTCGTTGACCTCGCGGCGCGCCAGGTCGCACAGCATGGCGGCCAGATCGACCTTGTCGTTGGGTCCGGGCAGCAGTACCACGGTGGCACCGAGTGCTGCCAGCGCCGCCTGTTTTTCGGCATGAGGGACAGCCGCGTAAATGATGAGCGTGCGCCCCGGGATAAATAGCGCGGCATCCAGTGGGGTTTCCAGTCGGCTGTCGATCACCACCAGGGTGGGTTGGCGGGGTGTGTCCACCAGCCGCACGTCGAGTTTGGGGTTGTCGGCTAGCACCGTGCCAATGCCAGTGAGCACGGCACAGGCGCGTGCGCGCCAGGCGTGGCCGTCGGTACGCGCCGCCGGGGATGTGATCCACTGACTGAGGCCGTTGTCTAGGGCGGTTTTGCCGTCTAGCGAGGCTGCCAGCTTCATGCGCACCCAGGGGGTTTTGCGCAGCATGCGACTGAAAAACCCGATGTTGAGTTCGCGCGATTCGGCGCCGCCGGGACCGACGCTGACGTCAACGCCGACGGCGCGCAGCCTGGCGAAGCCATTGCCCGTGACCAAGGGATTGGGGTCGCCAATGGCGGCCACCACTTTTTTGATGCCCGCAGCCACCAGGGCATCGCAGCACGGCCCGGTGCGGCCCTGGTGTGAACAGGGTTCCAGCGTCACATAGGCCGTGGCTCCGACCACGCTGTGGCCATGGGTGGCGGCGTCGCGCAGCGCCATCACTTCGGCGTGCGCTGCACCGGCGCGCTGGGTGGCGCCCTGGCCGAGTAGCTGGCCGTCGGGGCTGGTGATGACGCAGCCCACACGAGGGTTGGGGGAGGTGAGCAGCAGGCTTTGGGCAGCCAGTGCCAGCGCCTGCTGCATGAAGGTGTTGGATTCCGGCAGGGTCATGAGGATTGACGGCGCGGGTTCATTGGCCTTAAACGGCTGCTTCCAGGCCGTTGGAAAAATGTTCCTGCATGCGCTGTGTGCAGGCTTGCGGGTTGCGTGCTGCCAGCGCGGCCATGATGGCGCGGTGTTCAGCCAGGGACTCCTGGATGCGCCCGGTTTTGAGCAGCGAGTTGTGGCGGTTGAGTTTCATGACCTTGCGCAGGTCGGCCACCATTTGGTTGCGCCAGCGGTTGTCGGCAATTTCCAGCAGGCGCATGTGAAAACGTTCGTTGATTTCAAAAAAGCGCTTGCGATCAAGGTGTTCCGGCTGTGCGGCGTCTTCGAGTTCCTGGTGCAGTGCCTGCAACTCAGACATCTGTGCCTCAGCAGCTGTTTGGGCCACGACACCCGCGGCATCGGATTCAAGCAGGCCCAGCAGGTGGTAGACGTCGGCCAGGTCGCGCTCGGAGACTTCGGTCACATACGCACCGCGGCGGACCTTCATGGTCACCAGGCCTTCGGTGGCCAGCACTTTGAGCGCTTCCCGCATGGGCGTGCGGCTGATGCCGTAGTCATGCGCAATCTTGAGTTCGTCGATCCAGCTGCCGGGTTCCAGTTCACGGCTAAAGATGCGCTGACGCAGCAATTCAGCCACTTCTTCGTAAAGTGCGCGGGGAGCTAATGAAAGTGCGGCCATGAGGCAAATTGTAAGCTGGAAGGAATTTTTTGCATCAATAATTATAAATAATGTAAACTCATTTGCTCAAATCGCGCATCGCTGTCACAGTGGATGCGTTGACGATCTAACCACCAACTGTTTGCCACCATGACCCACACCCATCCTGAATTTCAGTCTACCAGTCTGGACGCCTGGGCTATAGCCGCCGCCAAATCTGCGCCAGGCGGTGATGTGAATGCGCTCAACTGGCTCACGCCCGATGGCATTTCGGTCAAGCCTTTGTACACCGCCGAGGACACGCAAAACCTGCCCTACGCCAACACACTGCCGGGGTTCGAGCCCTATCTGCGCGGCCCACAGGCCACCATGTATGCGGTGCGGCCTTGGACCATTCGGCAGTACGCCGGGTTTTCCACCGCCGAAGAGTCCAACGCGTTTTACCGCAAGGCTTTGGCGGCTGGCGGCCAGGGTGTGTCGGTCGCGTTTGATTTGGCCACACACCGTGGCTACGACTCAGACCACCCGCGGGTGACCGGCGACGTCGGCAAGGCCGGTGTCGCAATCGATTCGGTGGAGGACATGAAAATCTTGTTTGACCAGATTCCGCTGGACAAGGTGAGTGTGTCGATGACCATGAACGGCGCGGTGCTGCCGGTGCTGGCCGGTTATGTGGTGGCGGCCGAAGAGCAGGGTGTTTCGCAAGACAAGCTCAGCGGCACGATTCAGAACGATATTCTGAAAGAGTTCATGGTGCGCAACACCTACATCTACCCGCCCGAGCCGTCGATGAAAATCATTGGCGACATCATCGAGTACACGGCCAAACACATGCCGAAATTCAACTCGATTTCCATCAGCGGTTACCACATGCAGGAAGCCGGTGCCAATCAGGCGCTGGAACTGGCATTCACGCTAGCCGACGGCAAGGAATACGTCAAGACCGCCATTGCCAAGGGGATGGATGTCGACGGTTTTGCCGGCCGCTTGAGCTTCTTCTGGGCGATTGGCATGAATTTTTACCTGGAAGTGGCCAAGATGCGCGCCGCGCGACTGCTGTGGTGCCGCATCATGAAAGGCTTTAACGCCAAGAACCCCAAGAGCCTGATGCTGCGCACCCATTGCCAGACTTCGGGCTGGTCACTCACCGAGCAGGACCCCTACAACAACGTGGTGCGCACCACCATCGAGGCCATGGCGGCCGTGTTTGGCGGTACGCAGAGCCTGCACACCAATTCGTTTGATGAGGCCATCGCCCTGCCGACCGAATTCAGTTCGCGTATTGCGCGCAATACCCAGCTCATCATCCAGGAAGAAACCCACATCACCAACGTGATCGACCCCTGGGCTGGCAGCTACATGATGGAAAAGCTGACGCAGGACATGCTTGAGGCCGCCTGGGCCATCATTGAGGAAGTGGAAGCCATGGGTGGCATGACCAAAGCCGTTGATTCGGGCTGGGCCAAACTCAAGATCGAGGCGGCTGCGGCAGAAAAGCAGGCCCGCATTGACAGTGGCAAAGACGTGATTGTGGGTGTCAACAAATACAAGCTCGAGACCGAAGACACCATTGAAGCCCGCGACATTGACAACGTCGCGGTACGCGACTCGCAAATCGCCCGCCTCAACGTCATTAAGCAGCAACGCGACGCAGCCCAGGTGCAACTGGCGCTCCAGGCGATCGAGGAAGCCGCCGCCAGCGGCACAGGCAACCTGCTCGATTTGTCGATCAAGGCGGTGCGGGCCCGCGCCACTGTGGGTGAAATCAGCGATGCCATGGAAAAATCCTTTGGCCGCCACCGTGCCGACACGCAAAAAGTAAGCGGCGTTTATGCCGCCGCGTACGATACGGATGCCACTGACGGGAACACCATGGACTATTGGAATGCACTCAAGGCAGAAATTGCCGACTTCGCCACCGAGCAGGGCCGCCGTCCGCGCGTGATGATCAGCAAGTTGGGCCAGGACGGCCACGACCGTGGTGCCAAGGTGGTGGCCACGGCCTTCGCCGACCTTGGTTTTGACGTTGACATGGGGCCGCTGTTCCAGACCCCCGAGGAATGCGCACGCCAGGCCGTTGAGAACGACGTTCATGCTGTGGGTGTGTCGACGCTGGCCGCCGGCCACAAGACGCTGGTGCCGGCCATCATTGCCGAACTTAAAAAACAGGGTGCTGACGACATCATCGTGTTTGTCGGCGGTGTCATTCCGCGGCAGGACTACGACATGCTCTACGCCGCCGGTGTCAAAGGCATCTACGGCCCCGGCACGCCGATCCCGGTGAGTGCCAAAGATGTGTTGGCGCAGATTCGCAAGGCCCTGGCAGCGTGATCCGACAAGGCGTGATACAGTAATACAGTATTGCAACTCGTTATTTGAAGGAGCTTGTTATGGCCGTATCTGTGCGTATGGACCCACTGCTGGAGCGCGAGATGGAGCTTGCCGCCAAGCGCCAGGGCTTGACCAAGTCGCAGTTCATCATCAACGCGGTGGAGCGCGCTTTGGGGCGCAAAGACCCTTATGCGTTGTACCAGCAGGTGATGCGAGAGATGGCTGAAGACCCAAACTGCCCGGAAGTGACCCAGGCCTTTGCCGGTGAGCCCCATGAGCCTTACGACACCGAACGTTCGCGTGCTGCCCTGATTGCCAAACTGCGAGCCAAACATGGCATCAGCGCTGATTGACGCCAGCGTGATGGTGGCGGTGTTTGCGTCGCGTGAGCCGCAAGCCGAACGTTATCGCGACTTGCTGGCCTTGGCGGCGCTGGAGCGCTGGTCTTTGTCCACCACCTGGCCTTGTGTTGTTGAAGCCAGTTACCTGGTTCCGCCACCGCAGCGCTTTGCCTTGTTGAACTGGATTGGCAAAGGCGGAGTGATGGTTTTTCCGTTTGAGCAAAGTGCCTTGTTGGATTTTGTGCCGCTGATGCAGCGCTACACCGAAAAGCCGCGTACCGAGATGGATTTGGCCGATGCCTCTCTGCTTGAATTGGCCGTCCAGACCGGTGTTACCACCATCATGACGCTGGATCAGCGTGACTTTTCGCGTTACCGTTTGCCCGATGGGCGAGCGTTTCAGATTCTTTGAATGCCATGAACGCTGCTGTTCCTTTGTTGCTGGATGGGATTTTGCACGGTGCCGCTTTGCCGCAGCGCCGCGCCATGGCCAAGGCCATCACGCTGCTCGAATCCACCCGCGCTGACCACCGCCTGCAGGCCGACGAACTGCTCACAAACCTGTTGCCGCACACCGGCCAGTCGTTTCGACTGGGCATCAGCGGTGTGCCGGGCGTGGGTAAATCCACCTTCATTGAAGCCTTGGGCCTGTACCTGATTGGCCAGGGTCATCGCGTGGCGGTGTTAACCATTGACCCCTCCAGCACGGTGTCGGGTGGCTCCATTCTGGGTGACAAGACACGTATGGAGTCGCTGTCCGTCCATGAGAAGGCCTACATCCGTCCCAGCCCCAGCAGTGGCACGCTGGGTGGTGTGGCCGAAAAAACCCGCGAGGCCATGCTGGTTTGCGAGGCAGCGGGTTATGACGTGGTGATGGTTGAAACCGTGGGGGTGGGGCAAAGCGAGACGGCAGTGGCCAACATGACCGACATGTTTGTGCTGATGCAGTTGCCCAATGCGGGCGACGATTTGCAGGCCATCAAAAAAGGTGTGATGGAACTGGCCGACCTGGTGGTGATCAACAAGGCCGACATTGACCCCGATGCCGCCACCCGTGCCCGCGCCCAGATCAGTTCCAGCCTGCGTTTGCTGGGCTTGCATGGCAGCCCGGACCACCTGCACCATGATCAAAAAATATGGCACCCGCAGGTGATCCAGCTCAGCGCCTTGCATGCCCAGGGGGTGGATGTTTTCTGGACCAAGGTGCTCGAATTCAGGGCCCTGCAAACCGGCAATGGCAAGTTTGCCTCGCGCCGCCAGAGGCAGGCGCTGGCGTGGATGTGGGAACGCATTGACGTCGGCCTCAAGGCCGCTTTTTCCCAGCATCCGCTGGTCAGGACGCTGTTGCCACAGTTGACACAAGAGGTGCTGGCGGGCCGCATGGCGGCCTCCACTGCTGCCCGAAACATGCTGTTGGCCCATGCTGAAAAAGCCTAGACCACGATGCACTTCAGAACCCGAAAACACAACTATTTCCTGACCTAAGAGAGACCAAGCCATGCACGATATTCTTGAACAATTGGAAAAAAAGCGCGAGCTCGCCCGTTTGGGCGGGGGCCAGAATCGCATTGATGCGCAGCACAAAAAGGGCAAGCTCACCGCGCGGGAGCGCCTCGAGGTGTTGCTGGATCAGGGCACGTTTGAAGAGTGGGATATGTTTGTCGAGCACCGCTGCTCAGACTTTGGCATGCAGGACAACAAGATACCGGGCGACGGTGTGGTCACGGGCTACGGCATGATCAATGGTCGCCTGGTGTTTGTCTTCAGCCAGGACTTCACCGTGTTTGGGGGCGCCTTGTCTGAAGCCCATGCGGAAAAGATTTGCAAGATCATGGACCAGGCCATGAAGGTCGGCGCACCGGTGATCGGCCTCAACGATTCGGGCGGTGCCCGTATTCAGGAAGGCGTGGCCTCGCTCGGTGGCTACGCCGACGTGTTCCAGCGCAACGTGATGGCCAGCGGTGTGGTGCCACAAATCAGCATGATCATGGGGCCGTCTGCGGGTGGCGCGGTGTATTCGCCCGCCATGACCGACTTCATCTTCATGGTGAAAGATTCGAGCTACATGTTTGTCACCGGTCCTGAAGTGGTCAAGACCGTGACGCACGAAGAGGTGACCGCCGAAGAGCTTGGTGGCGCCATCAGCCACACCACCAAGAGTGGTGTCGCCGACCTGGCGTTTGAGAACGATGTGGAGGCCTTGCTGATGCTGCGCCGCCTGTACAACTACCTGCCGCTGAACAACCGCGAAAAAGCCCCGGTGCGCCAGAGTGGTGACCCGGCCGGCCGCATGGAGCACAGCCTGGACACGCTGGTGCCAGACAACCCCAACAAGGCTTACGACATGAAGGAGCTGATCGTCAAGACGGTCGATGACGGCGACTTTTTTGAGCTGCAGCCCGAGTACGCCAAAAACATTCTGATCGGATTCGCCCGCATGGACGGCCAGACGGTCGGCATCGTGGCCAACCAGCCGCTGGTGCTGGCCGGTTGCCTGGACATCAAGAGCAGCATCAAGGCCGCGCGTTTTGTGCGTTTCTGTGACGCCTTCAACATCCCGGTGATCACCTTTGTCGATGTGCCCGGTTTCATGCCCGGCACTGCTCAGGAGTGGAGCGGCATCATCAAACACGGCGCCAAACTGCTGTATGCCTATGCCGAGTGCACCGTGCCCAAGATCACCGTGATCACACGCAAAGCCTACGGCGGCGCCTACGACGTGATGAGTTCCAAACACCTGCGCGGCGACGTCAACTTTGCCTGGCCCAACGCTGAAATTGCGGTGATGGGCGCCAAGGGCGCGGTTGAGATCATCTTCCGCGAAGACAAGGGCCACCCGGAAAAACTGGCGGCCAAGGAAGCCGAATACAAGGCCCGTTTTGCCAACCCGTTTGTGGCTGGCGCCCGCGGCTTCATCGACGACGTGATTTTGCCCAGCGAAACGCGCAAACGCATTTGCCGCAGCCTGGTCATGCTGAAGGACAAAAAGCTTGAAAACCCGTGGCGCAAGCACGGGAACATTCCGCTGTGACCATGGACATGAAGAGTTTTACCCTGCTGTCCCTGGGGGGGAGCGGGCAGCCCGGGCACTTTGCTTCGTGTCCCCCGGCCTACGGCCTCCTCCTTTACCTACGCAAAGCACCCGGGCAGCCCGCTCCTGAACTGGCTGTTTGGGTTGGCCCGCACAAAGCACAAAAACTGATTCCCGAATAGGAGACCTCTATGTTTACCAAAATCCTGATTGCCAACCGTGGTGAAATCGCCTGTCGTGTCATCACCACCGCCCAAAAAATGGGCATCAAGACCGTGGCCGTTTATTCGGATGCGGACAAGGACGCGCGCTTTGTGCTGATGGCTGACGAAGCTGTGCACATTGGCGCCCCGCCCAGCCGCGAAAGCTACCTGGTGGGCGAAAAAATCATTGCCGCCTGCAAACAGACCGGGGCGCAAGCTTTGCACCCGGGGTATGGCTTTCTCAGCGAAAACGCCGAGTTTGCCAAGCGCGTCGAAGAAGAGGGTATTGTCTTCATCGGCCCCAAGCACTATTCCATGGCGGCCATGGGCGACAAGATCGAGTCGAAAAAACTCGCCGGTGCAGCCGGTGTCAATTGCATTCCGGGCGTTAACAGCGCCATTGACACGGCCGAGCAGGCAGTTGAAATTGCCCAGGGCATTGGTTACCCGGTGATGATCAAGGCCAGCGCCGGCGGCGGCGGCAAGGGGTTGCGCGTGGCTTACAACGACAAGGAAGCCTTTGAGGGTTTCACCAGTTGCCGCAACGAGGCCCGCAACAGCTTTGGAGATGACCGTGTGTTTGTCGAGAAATTTGTTGAAGAGCCGCGCCACATCGAAATCCAGCTTATCGGCGACAGCTTTGGCAACGTGGTCTATCTCAATGAGCGGGAATGCTCGATCCAGCGCCGCCACCAGAAAGTGATTGAAGAAGCACCGTCGCCTTTTATTTCCGATGCGACGCGCAAGGCCATGGGTGAGCAGGCAGTGGCCCTGGCCAAGGCGGTCAAGTACCAAAGCGCCGGCACGGTGGAATTCGTCGTTGGCAAGGACCAGAGCTTTTATTTCCTGGAAATGAACACGCGTCTGCAGGTGGAGCACCCGGTGACCGAATGCATCACCGGGCTGGACCTGGTCGAGCTGATGATTCGCGTGGCCGCGGGCGAAAAATTGCCGCTCACACAAGCCGAGGTCAAGCGCAACGGCTGGGCCATGGAATGCCGTATCAATGCCGAAGACCCGTATCGCAATTTTTTGCCCAGTACCGGTCGCCTGGTGCGTTTTTCGCCGCCCACCCAGACCATGGCGCAGGCCAACACCACAGACTGGTTTGGCGTGCGGGTCGACACCGGTGTGCAGGACGGCGGCGAGATCCCGATGTATTACGACTCAATGATTGCCAAGCTCATCGTGCACGGGGTTGATCGGCAAGATGCGATTGCCAAGATGCGCGAGGCGCTCAACGGTTTTGTGATTCGCGGCATCAGCAGCAATATTCCGTTCCAGGCGGCTTTGCTGGCGCACCCCAAGTTTGTCTCGGGTGATTTCAACACCGGGTTTATTGCCGAAAACTACGCGCATGGTTTCAAGGCTGCCGATGTACCGCACGAAGACCCCCACTTCATGCTGGCGATGGCCGCCTTTGTGCGGCGCAAATCGCGCGAACGTGCGGCCGGACTCAGTGGTCAGTTGCCCGGTTATGCCGTGAACGTGGGCAGTGATTACGTGGTGGTAACCTTGGGTGACGATGGCGCCAATGCCTATACCCCGGTGCATGTTGATGAATATGCCGGAAAGACCGGTTTCGCCCGCGTCAAAATGGGTGCCAGCAGTTACGAAATATGCAGTGATTCGCGGCTCAACGATGTCTGTATCACCGGCACGGTGAATGGCACGCCTTTCACCGCACAGGTCGAGCGTGGCACACCCAAGAACCCGCTGGCCTTGCGCCTGCAACACAATGGCACGCGCATCGATGTGCTGGTGATCTCACCGCGCATGGCCGAGTTACACGCGCTGATGCCGTTCAAGGCCCCGCCCGACATGAGCCGTTATGTGCTGTCGCCGATGCCAGGCCTGCTGGTTGATGTGGCTGTGCAAGTGGGCCAAAAAGTGCAGGCTGGTGAACGTGTGGCCGTGATCGAGGCCATGAAGATGGAAAACGTGCTCTTTGCCGCGGCCGACGGCGTGGTGGGCAAGGTGTTGGCCGCCAAGGGGGAAAGCCTCACCGTGGACCAGCCGATCGTGGAGTTTGTATGAGCCCCCGTCCTTTCAAGGTGCTGGGCATCCAGCAAATCGCCATTGGTGGCACCAGTAAAATGCGCCTGCAAAAGCTCTGGGTCGAGATGCTGGGCCTGGAGGTCACTGGCACGTTTCAGAGCGAGCGCGAAAACGTCGATGAAGACATCTGCGCCATGGGGGTTGGCCAGTTCAAGGTCGAAGTCGACTTGATGCAGCCCATGGACGTCGACAAAAAGCCCGCCGTACACGCCACGCCGCTGAACCATGTGGGCCTGTGGATCGACGACCTGCCCAAGGCGGTTGAGTGGCTCACGGCGCAAGGCGTGCGTTTTGCACCGGGGGGCATCCGCAAGGGTGCTGCGGGCTTTGACATCTGCTTTTTGCATCCCAAGGCGAATGACGAGTTTCCGATTGCGGGCGAGGGTGTGTTGATCGAGATGGTGCAGGCACCGCCCGAAGTGGTGGCGGCGTTTGCCCAAATCTCGTAAGGGGCAATTTGACCCCTTAGGCCTGATCTGCTGGTTTTCCCTTGTAGCGGTTCGCTGCACAAGGTGAAATAATTTCTTCTTTTTGACAAGTCGGTGTGCCTATCGTGTTTGGATTTTTGCTTAAACCTGGTTGCTGGATGATTCGACGTTTGTCAATCGGGCAAGTGTTCTTGTTGTTGTTCGTGCTGATGATGTCGCCCTTGTTTGCGCTGGTTCTGACGCACACACTTTTGCCCACTGTCGGCTCTGAACTGATCTGGTCGGCCACCTTTGTCGGATTCATCGGCAGCTACCTGGGCCTTGCTTTTTACCGCATGACCGCCATGGGTATGCAGCAGGTGCAATGGACCTTGACAGAGTTGGTGCGCGGTAATTTGAGTAGCAAATCAAGTGCCGTACCCGAGAACATGGCGTTTGCCAAGCTGTTGACTGAAGCCGTTCATGTTGCAACCAGCATCTCGAGCATGGTCGCCAATGTCCGAAGCAATGCGGCTTTTGTCGCTCATGCAGGCAAAATTCTGGCGCAAGGCAGCACGGATCTGTCGGGGCGCTCCGAGCAGCAAGCGGCCAATCTGGAGCAAACGGCAGCCAGTGTTGAGCAGTTGTCGTCAACCGTTCGCCAAAATGCGCAAATGGCAGCCCAGGCCAACAACCAGACGTCAGCAGTTCGTGACGTGGCCGAACAAGGTGTTTCTGCCATGGAGCACGCGGTTTTGTCGGTTGAAGTCATTGCCAACAGCGCCAAGCGCATGGATGAGATTGTGGGGGTGATCGATGGCTTGGCCTTTCAGACCAACATCCTGGCGCTCAATGCAGCGATTGAAGCAGCCCGTGCTGGCGCCGCTGGTCGCGGTTTTGCGGTGGTCGCCAGCGAAGTGCGCACACTGGCGCAGCGTTCGGCGGAATCAGCCAAAGAAATTCGCAAATTGATCAATGATTCGTCTGATCAGGTCGCTGCCAGCGTGCATAGCATTCGAACCGCTGGTAATCAGTTCACACAAATTGTTTCCGGTATCCGTGGTGTCGCGACCCTGATGGCGGAAATCTCTGCTTCCAGTTCTGAGCAAAGCACTGGGCTGAATGAAATTACCACGGCGGTTCGACAACTCGATGACATCACCCAGCGTAATGCCCAAATGGCTGAACATGCGGTGGCGCAGGCGAGTTTGTTGGAGCATCGCGCTTCCATATTGGTCGATGACTTTGCGGTTTTCAAACTGCAACAAGGTGCGCCCGAAGAAGCCGTTGCCTTGGTGCAGCGCGCCATCCAGCATCGGCAACGGTGCAATTCCAGCGCGCTTTGGGTGCAGCAGATCACTGATCCAGCGCAGAATTTTTACGATCGTGACATGTATGTTTTTGTGCTCGACCGCATGGGCACTTACTTGTCATTTGGGGGGAATGCAGCCAAGGTGGGTACTCGGGTGCAGGATATTCCCGGAATCGATGGGCAGGGTTTGGTGGACGATATTTTTAACCAGGCTGCGCTTGAACCCGGATGGGTGGAATACGACATCACCAACCCAATGTCGGGCAAAGTGCAATCCAAAATGTCTTACGTGATGCAGTTGGACGAGAGGGCTGTGGGCTGTGGCGTCTATAAAAATCTGGCAATCAGTTGAACGAGGTCTTCACTGTGGTCGCTTTTGCTGGTTTGGTGGTGTGGGTACGGTCTGAACGCTGACCGATTGCTTGGCCCGTGCCCGGGCCAGTGCGGCTTCAATCACAGCCCGTTTTTTGTTCAGCACCACGGGGTCGGTGTGTTGTGAATGGGCGGCCAGGTCTGACAACTTCAGCGCCGCTTTGGCTTCCAGCCGTTGCGCGTTTTCAAGCGCTTCACGTTGGCTTCTGAGCGTGTGAAATTCATAGCGCTGGCGGGCTTCATCAGCCTGCTCTTGCGACCAGGCGGCCCAGCCAGTGGCGCTGCCGCTAACGGTTTCAACTTCAATGCAGTCCACCGGGCACACCGGTAGGCACAATTCGCAGCCGGTGCAATAGGGTTCAATCACGGTATGCATCAGCTTGTTGGTGCCGACGATGGCGTCGACCGGACAGGCCTTGATACACAGCGTGCAGCCAATACACCAGGCCTCGTCAATAAATACCACCGTGCGTGACCCCTCTGCGCCGTGGTCCGGATTGAGCGGCTTGGCTGCGCGCCCGGTCAAAGCCGCCAGGCGCTGCATCCCGGCAACGCCGCCGGGCGGACACTGGTTGATGTCAGCGCTGCCTTCATGCAATGCCTGGGCGTAGCCGGCACAGTCCGGATAGCCGCAGCGTGTGCACTGGGTTTGCGGCAATACCGCCAAAAGTTCGGCGGGCTTGGGCTTCATCCGTGGCGTTGGGTCGGCCGCTTGCGCGCCGGTTTGGCAGGTTCAGCCACGCTGATAGCCGCTTTGCTTGTTGCCACCGTGCTGGCGGCTATCGGTGTTGCAACCTGGGTGGCTGGCTTGGCCTTTGACGGCGGTGCTTTGGCTTTGGCCACCGGTGTTTTAGGGGGCTCGGGAAGCTTGCCGAGCAGGGTGATGTCAGCCACGCTTGGCGCTTCGGGCAAAACAAAGGTCGGTGCCGGTTCTGGCAGGTCGGGCTGCGGATTGGTCAGAACAGGTGCGGGCGGGCTGGCCACCATGACCGGGGTTTCGACCACCGGCTTGGGCTGGTAGGACAGGATGAAGTCCTTGACCTGTGGATAGACCATTTCACGCCAGCGTCGACCGGCAAAAATGCCGTAGTGACCGGCGCCTTCCACTTCAATGTGACGCTGGTTTTCCTTGCTTACGCCGGTGCAAATGGTATGCACGGCGGCTGTTTGGCCAGAGCCTGAAATATCGTCGAGCTCACCCTCGATGGACAACAGGGCCGTGTTGTGGATGTCGTCAGGGTGGACGCGTTCAATCTTGCCGTCAACGCCTTTGACGTCCCAGGTGCCGTTGACCAGGTTGAACTCCTGGAACACGACCTTGATGGTGTCCAGGTAGTAATGCGAATCCATGTCCAGCACGGCGTTGTATTCGTCGTAAAACTTGCGGTGGGCATCGGCACTGGCGTCGTCACCCTTGATCAAATCCTTGAAGTAGTCGTAATGGCTGCGGGCGTGGTTGCTGGGGTTCATCGCGACAAAGCCGGAGTGCTGCAAAAAGCCGGGGTAAACCTTGCGTCCGGCGCCGGGGAAGCGGGTGGGCACGCGGTAAATAACGTTGTGCTCAAACCACTCGATGCTCTTGTTCATGGCCAGGTTATTCACTGCCGTGGGTGATTTGCGCGCGTCAATGGGTCCGCCCATCATGACCATGCTCAGAGGCGTGAGTTCGCCCCGGCTGGCCATCAGCGACACCGCGGCCAGCACCGGCACGGTGGGCTGGCAGACACTCATCACATGGCAGTTGCCGTACCGGCTTTGCGCATGGCGAATGAACTCCTGGACGTAATTGATGTAGTCATCCAGGCTGAAATCGCCCTCTGAGGTGGGCACCAGGCGGGCGTTGGTCCAGTCGGTGATGTAGACCTTGTGGTCGCGTAGCATGGTCTTGACGGTGTCGCGCAGCAGTGTGGCGTAGTGACCCGACAGCGGGGCCACGATCAGCACCGCAGGCTGACCCTTAAGTTTGGACAGCGTGGTCTGATCGTCGGTGAAACGTTTGAAACGGCGCAATTCGCAAAAAGGCTTCCTGATTTCGACGCGCTCATGAATCGCCACCTCGACCCCATCCACGTCGACGGTACGCACACCAAATTCGGGCTTCTCATAGTCTTTGCCCAAGCGGTGCATCAGGTCGTAACCGGCTGAAATACGCTGTGACATGGGATGTTGGCCAAACATCGACAACGGATTGCCGTACACCTTGGCGGCAGATTGCGCCAGATCAGTGAATGGCTCCATCAAAGAACGTTGGGCTTCGTAAAATTTGTAGAGCACGGGAATTCACCTTCTATAAAAATGTTGCAGTGCAATATAACAGGTCTTGGGCTGTTGTATCTGTCGCCTAACTGACGGTATATGTTGGTTCAATGATAAATTTTCACGACCTTGACTGTTTGACAGTTCCTGGGCTCAAAAAATGGGGGGTTCGCGCTGCGCCAGTGAACGGGCCAGCGCACTCAGAGCCTGGTAGGCCTGGCCTGCATTCGCGTTCCACTGCTGCACGGCCTGGCCCTGTGCTGCCACCAGCACCATATCGCCACGGGCGGCCGGGCCAGTCAAGGCGCCTTGCGGCCCCAACGCCGTGATGTTGTTGACGGCATTTTGCAGCAGGCTGGCGCGCAAGCGCTGTACCATGGGCAGCGGCATACCACTGTGCTGCCAAAGCTGTTCGGCCAGGTCTTGTAATACTGGCAAAAAATTGGTGGCAAAGACGGCACCGGCGTGGTACAGCAGCTTGTCTTGCGCCCGGACATCAAAGCACTGGGCACCCAGGCGGGTAAAAAGTGGCCGTAATTCAGCCAGCGCCAGCACATCACCTTCAAGGGCGCAGGGTGTGCCGACAAATTGCTGCAGCGCCAAGGGTGGGCTGGCAAAGCTCAGCAGGCAGTGGGCGCTGGCCACTTGCCAGCGTTTGTCATGCAAGGGTTGGAGTACGTCGGCGCTCAAGGCGCCGCTGGCATGAAACACCGTGGCGGGTGGCAAGCTGTCGCAAGCTGCCAGGGCCGCCGCGACGGGCGCGATCTGGCCATCGGGTACCGCCAGCAGCCACAGGTCGGCCGGGCGCAAGTCCGTCATTTGGCAAACTGTGCGACCGGCACCCACAAAAGCCAGGGCTTGCTCTGCGGATGTGCTGCTGCGTGTCAACACGTCCTGCACCCGGATCTGGCCACCCTGGGTCAGCAGTCGCCCCAGCGTCTGACCGACCCGGCCACAACCAATCAGGTTGATGGTTTTCAAGCCAGGCAGCCTTAGATCACCTTGGCAATACTGGCGCAAACATAGTCAATGTTCTTGCTGTTCAAGGCGGCCACACACATGCGGCCGGTGTCGGTGCCATAGACGCCAAACTCATTGCGCAGGCGCACCATCTGGTCTTTGGACAGGCCTGAGTAGCTGAACATGCCGATTTGCTGGGTGATGAAACTCATGTCCTGCTTGACGCCGGCGGACTTGAGGCCGTCGACCAGCTTTTGCCGCATGGCCTTGATGCGCACGCGCATGTCGCCAAGTTCGGCTTCCCATTGCGCGCGCAGCTCAGGGGTGTTCAACACCGTGGTCACGATGGCACCGCCATGGGTTGGCGGGTTGCTGTAGTTGGTGCGGATGACGATCTTGAGCTGGCTCAGCACCCGGGCCGCTTCTTCTTTGCTTTCACACACCACGCTCAGGGCGCCAACACGCTCGCCGTACAGGCTGAAGCTCTTGCTGAAGCTGGTGGCGACAAAAAACAGCAGGCCAGCGGCGACAAATTTGCCGATCACGGCGCCGTCTTCCTTCAGGCCGTAACCAAAACCCTGGTAGGCCATGTCGAGGAAAGGCACCAGATTTTTCGCCTTGACGACCGCAATCACCTGGTCCCATTGGACCGGGGTGATGTCGTAACCCGTGGGGTTGTGGCAGCAGGCGTGTAACACCACGACAGTGCCAGCCGGTGCAGCGTTCAGGTCGGCCAGCATGCCATCGAAGTCGAGGGCACGGGTGGCGCCGTCGTAATAGCGGTAGGACTCAACCGTGAAGCCGGCGTTGGTGAACAGCGCGCGGTGGTTTTCCCAGCTTGGGTCGCTGATCAGCACCTTGGCGCCGGTGTTGAGAAACTTTAAAAAATCGGCGCCCACCTTGAGGCCGCCGGTGCCACCCAGGGCCTGAATGGTGGCCACGCGGCCCGAAGTGACGGGTTCGCTGTCCGCGCCAAAGACCAGCGTCTTGACCGCAGCGTCGTAGGCGGCGATGCCGTCAATGGGCAGGTAGCCGTGCGGCTTGGGGGCGTCCATCATGGCTTTTTCTGCGGCCAGCACACAGCCCAGCAAGGGCAGCTTGCCGTTGTCGTCAAAGTACACACCCACGCCCAGATTGACCTTGGCCGGGTTGGTGTCGGCGTTGAATTGTTCGTTCAAGCCCAGAATCGGGTCGCGTGGGGCCATTTCGACAGCGGAAAAAAGTGACATGACAAAAGTCCTGTGGTGGGTTGGGAAAGTGACCCTTCGGCCACTGGTAGAAACCCTGTATTTTACCGGCGCCCGGTTGCTGCCGGCGTCTTCGCTAAACTCATTTGTTGGCGTATGTGTGTTGACGGGCCTGGAGAAAACAGATGGAACAAGTGGATTGTGTGGTGGTTGGGGCCGGTGTGGTCGGCCTGGCAGTGGCGCGCGCCCTGGCGCTGAACGGGCGCGAGGTGCTGGTGCTGGAAGCTGCCAACGCTTTCGGTACCGGCACCAGTTCGCGCAACAGCGAGGTGATTCACGCCGGAATCTACTACATGCCGGGTTCGCTCAAGGCCAGCTTGTGTGTGCAGGGCAGGGCGCTGTTGTATGACTACTGCCAGGCGCGCGGCATCAGCCACCGGCGTTGCGGCAAGCTGATCGTGGCGACCCGTCCGGCGCAAGTGGCACAGTTGCAGGGCATTGCCGAGCAGGCGCTGCGCAACGGCGTGCCTGATCTGGTGTTGTTGAGCGCTGACGAAGCGCGACAGTTGGAGCCGGAACTGGTGTGCGAAGCCGCCCTGTTGTCGCCCAGCACCGGCATTGTTGACAGCCATGGCCTGATGCTGGCGCTGCTGGGGGACCTGGAAAACGCGGGTGGTGTGTTGGCACTTAATTCAGCGCTGGCGGGTGCGCTGGTCGGGCCGTCCGGGATCGCGTTGCATGCCGTTGATGGTACCCAATTGCAAGCCAAAACCGTGGTCAATGCAGCGGGTTTGCAGGCGCCTGCGCTGGCCGCACGCTTTGTTGGGCTGGACCCGCAGTACGTGCCGCAAGCGTTTTACGCCAAGGGCAACTATTTCACCCTGGCCACGCGGGCACCGTTTTCACACCTGATCTACCCGGTACCCCAAGCCGCCGGACTGGGCGTCCACCTGACGCTGGACCTGGGCGGGCAAGCGAAGTTTGGACCCGATGTGCAGTGGGTCGAATCACCGGACGACCTGACCGTGGACCCGGCGCGGGGCGACGGTTTTTACGCCGAGGTGCGCAAGTACTGGCCTGGTTTGCAGGACGGTGCGTTGTTGCCCGGTTATGCTGGCATTCGCCCCAAGATCAGCGGCCCGGGTGAAGCTGCCTGTGACTTTGTGATCCAGGGCCCGCGCGACCACGGTGTGCCGGGCCTGGTCAACCTGTTCGGCATCGAGTCACCCGGCCTGACCAGTTGCCTCGCCATTGGTGACCTGGTTGTCAAACAATGGGGGTCCAAACAATGGGGGTCAGATTCCAATTATTTTCAACCAATCGGTTTTCAAAATTAATTGGAATCTGACCCCAATTAAAAAGTCTTCTTGATCAGGGACGCCGCCTGTTTAACCAAGCCAGGCCCCCGGTAAATCAGGCCGGTGTAGATTTGCACCACATCGGCGCCGGCTCTAATTTTGCTTACGGCGTCTTCGGCGCGCATGATGCCGCCGACACCGATGATCGGGAATTGTGGCCCTAAGGCAGCGCGCAATTGGCTGATCACCTGGTTGCTCATGGCCAATACCGGTGCACCGGACAGGCCACCGGCTTCATCGGCGTGGGTCTGCCCCTTGACGGCTTCGCGGTTCAGCGTGGTGTTGGTGGCCACCACGCCCCAGGCGTTGTTGACCCGGCCCGCAGTGTCCAACCCATAACGCTTGAGGGTTTCGGCGATCACCTTGATCTGGTCTGCGTCCAGGTCGGGGGCAATTTTGAGGAAGATCGGGATGTGCTTGCCATGTTGCTGTGCCAACCCCTCACGCCGCTCGGAAATGGCGCCGAGAAGGCCATCCAGCGCTTCATCACTTTGCAGGCTGCGCAGGTTTTTGGTGTTGGGGCTGGAAATATTGACCGTGACGTAGTCGGCATAAGGGTAGACCCCGTCGAGGCAGCTCAGGTAGTCGTCGGTGGCGCGTTCGATGGGCGTGGCGGCGTTTTTGCCGATGTTCAGGCCCAGCAACATGGGCGAGGCCTCAAGCTTGCCAGACTGGCGCTGTTGGTACAGCCTGGACTGCTTCACGTTGGCAATAAATGCAGCCAGTCCGTCATTGTTGAAGCCCAGCCGGTTGATTAGCGCATGCGCCCGCGGCAGGCGGAACATGCGTGGCTTGGGGTTGCCGGGTTGGGCCAGCGGCGTCACGGTGCCGACCTCAACAAAACCAAAGCCCATGGCGCCCAGACCATCAATACAACGGGCGTTTTTGTCCAGTCCGGCGGCCATGCCGACGCGGTTGGGGAAGGTCAGCCCGGCCAGCACCACAGGATCGTTCACACGCGTGCTGCCATAGGCCCATTTCAAGGCGCTGCCCTGGGTGCTCGCCAGTGAATGCAGCGTTAATTCGTGGGCGGTTTCGGGGTCCAGGCTGAATAAAAAGGGACGGGTGAGGGCGTAGGGGACAAGAGCCATTGGATAATTCCTGAGATTTCTCGTTATTTTCCCCGATCAACCCCCTCAAGGACTCCGGTATGACAACACTTTCTCAAGACGAACTCAAAACCCTGGTGGGTCAGGCTGCGCTCAAGTACGTGGTGCCCGGCGAGATTGTGGGTGTGGGCACCGGCTCCACGGTGAACAAATTCATTGACGCGCTGGCCAGCATCAAGGACCAGATAAGGGGCGCTGTGTCAAGCTCGGTGGCCAGTACCGAGCGATTGCAGGCTTTGGGCATCAGGGTCTTCGATGCCAACGACGTGGCTGAACTGGCGGTGTATATCGACGGCGCTGACGAGATCGACCACCACGGCTACATGATCAAGGGCGGTGGTGCGGCGCTCACGCGCGAAAAAATTGTGGCTGCGCAGTCGCGCCAGTTTGTCTGTATTGCCGACGACTCCAAGCTGGTGCAAACGCTGGGCAAGTACCCGTTGCCGGTGGAAGTCATCCCGATGGCGGCACAACGTGTGATGCGCCAGTTTGCGGCCATGGGTGCACAGGCACAGCTGCGGCTCAGGTACGACTCGCCTTTGGTCACCGACAACGGTCAGTATCTGGTCGATGTCACCGGCTTGCAGATCAGCGACCCGTTAGCCTTTGAGTCAGAAGTGAACCAGTGGCCGGGCGTGGTGACGGTGGGTGTGTTTGCGCTGCAAAAAGCGCAAATTTGCTTGTTGGGTACAGCCGCTGGGGTTAAAACGCTGACGTTTTGAGGGTAAACCCGGGCGCTTGTTCCGGGTGTGGTCGAACGGATCGAAGGCATACTTCAGACAGGCGTTTTTGTCACTTTTCAGGAGTCATCATGAGCCAGCAAACCAAGTACCTCTTAAACGAAAACCAGATGCCCAGGTTCTGGTACAACTTGCAGGCCGACCTGCCCAAGCCCTTGCCCCCGGTATTGCACCCCGGCACCATGAAGCCGGTGGGACCGGACGATCTGGCGCCGCTGTTCCCGATGGCCCTGATCATGCAAGAGGTGAGCCTGGAGCGCGAGATTGAAATCCCCGAGCCGGTGCGAGAGGTGTTTCAGCTGTGGCGCCCAGCCCCCCTGTTTCGCGCCCATCGCCTGGAAAAGGCGCTGGGCACGCCAGCCAAGATTTTTTACAAATACGAAGGCGGTAGCCCGGCCGGCAGCCACAAACCCAACACCGCCGTGCCGCAGGCTTTTTACAACAAAGAGGCCGGCATCAAGCGCCTGGTGACCGAGACCGGCGCCGGGCAGTGGGGCACTTCGCTGGCGTTTGCCGGCTCGCTCTACGGCCTGGAAGTCGAGGTGTTCCAGGTGCGTGTGTCCTACGACCAAAAGCCCTACCGCCGTGCCGTGATGGAAACCTATGGCGCCCGCTGTTTTGCCTCGCCGTCTACCGAGACCGCTTACGGGCGCTCGGTGCTGGCCAAGCGCCCCGATCATCCCGGCAGCCTGGGCATTGCCATTTCGGAAGCGGTGGAGCTTGCCGTGCAGCGCGACGACACCAAATACGCGCTGGGCTCGGTGCTCAACCATGTGCTGCTGCACCAGACCATCATTGGCCAGGAAGCCATGCTGCAGATGGAAATGGCCGACGCTTGGCCCGACGTGGTGGTGGGTTGCACCGGTGGCGGCTCCAACTTTGCCGGCATTGCCTTCCCGTTCATTGGCCACGGCCTGCGCGGTGGCCCCAAGCCGCGCATTGTGGCGGTCGAACCGGCAGCATGCCCGTCACTGACACGCGGCAAATACGCCTACGACTTTGGCGACACCGGCCACATGACGCCGCTGACCAAAATGCACACCCTGGGTAGCCAGTTCACACCGCCCGGTTTTCACGCCGGTGGCTTGCGCTACCACGGCATGGCGCCGATGGTGTCGCACGTCAAGGAGTTGGGCTTGCTGGAGGCCGTGTCGTACAACCAGGTCGAGTGTTTTGAGGCTGGCGTGCTGTTTGCACGCCACGAGGGCATCGTGCCCGCCCCGGAAGCCAACCACGCCATCAAGGGCGCGATTGTCGAGGCGCTACGCTGCAAGGCCGAAGGCAAGTCCGAGACCATTTTGTTCAACCTTTGCGGCCATGGCCACTTTGACATGACCTCGTACCAGAAGTACTTTGCCGGTGAATTGACCGACGAGCACTACGACGAAAGCGAACTGGCGATGGCGCTGGCGGGGCTGCCCAGCGTGCCGGAGCCGGTGTGAAGAAGTGCGCCGAATCGGCCTGATACTGCACAAGGACCTTTTGTCAGCCCGGCCCCGGAACAGGTCCGGGGTTTCAACATCCGGAATCCTGGAAGTTCTGGGTTGTTTGTGCGCTGTGCGGGTGATGCATGGACCCCCGTTTTAGCCATTTGCCTGCGGAATCTGTCGGGCTGGTTAAAACCCGTTGGAGTCATTCGCTTCGCTCCATAGCCGTCACTTAAAGAAGAGACCAACCGTGGCTGTGAACCGGAACAGGGACTGAACTCAGCGCCGGATCAATGCACGGTAACGTGAAAGTGAGCGGTCGGCGCGGCTTTTTGCACAGGTCCGCTCGACTATGCGTTATGCATCACGGTGCAGCCCCTTGTTGATGCTTGGCAATTTTCAGGAGGACCATTGCCTGATAGGCAGCATTGACCTTCTTGGGTACAACTTTTACGCCAGTGACCTTATCTGGATATCCCACGCCAGCGATATTGAACAGACCCATTTCGTCGTGCCTCCAAGTGACTTCCAGATTAACGCCGCACTGCATTTGAATGTCATGAAGGAGGCTGCTCAGGGAGTAGAAAATGCCGTGCAGATGTTTATGGCGATGTTCTTCACTTTCCAGAGGGCCTGGGCCATACAGGCATAGATCATTCGGGTCATCTGCGGATGGGCATACGAAGAAAGTCGCTGCCACATTGGCGTGGCTCTTCGTTGATAGGACTTGGTAAAGATTATCGCGCTGCTCTTTTCCATGTGGTGAAACTTCCTCCCG
>Ga0156771_174_pt1 | contig 35664 bp, 44 predicted proteins | sample RifOxyD3_FD_116170 | JGI IMG/M metagenome (GOLD analysis project Ga0156771, IMG submission 116170) | Burkholderiales bacterium RIFOXYD12_FULL_59_19 | reverse complement strand
CAAACAGTAGACAGCGTGTGGAAGCAAAAAAACCAGGGGTTTCATTGGGAAAACTCGGCTTTTTTGGGGAGGAACTTCAGTTTAGCCTGCGCCATGACAAACCCGTACTCTCAAAAGTACGGGTTTTTTAATGCCGATGGCATGTCTCTCAGGCTCCGCACCCTTGACAAGGGCATGTCAGCCCAAAAGTGGCTCGTTCGGCAATTCATTGGGGTTGGCTTGATCACCGTCCAGCGGGAAGTGCTGGTGTAACAATTCCGTTACTTCCTGCACCGCCTGCGTCAAGCCCGACGCATAGTCTCCGGCCTTGAAGGCGGTACTCATGGTGGTGACCAAGCGGGGCCAGGTGTCGGCATTCACTCGCTGATTCAAACCCCGGTCCGCCACAATTTCTATACGGTGTTCTGCCAGCAACAGATAGATCAGCACACCGTTGTTGTTTTCCGTGTCCCACACCCTCAGCTTGCCGAACATGGCCAGTGCCCGTTCACGCGCAATGTGTGCTGTGCTGGCAGGCTGCCACAGGTAGTTCATGGGCAACCCCGCTTCGACATAAATGCGGATATCGCCGCTGTGACTGGCTTCGCTATGGGCAACTTGCTCGGCAAGTTTCTCCAGCAAGGCCGGTGGTATGGCGCGCTGAGCGGCATCGTCGCGCAGCCAGCGGTGCTTTAAAATCCGGGTCAAACGTGTCCACATTACCAGCCTCCCGAGGCGCCGCCGCCTCCAAAATCACCGCCACCACCGGAGCCAAAGCCACCACCCGAACCAAAACCGCCATGGCCTCCGCCACCAAAGCCTGTGCCATGACCCCAGCCAGAATGGCGGGTACTGCGGCCCAGGCCACTGCCCGGCTGGCCAGGTGTGGTTTGCACCAGGGCCAACACCATGGCTACCAGGCCAGCCAGCGTCGCCAGCACGAAGCTGGCGGTGATCAGTGCAGCAATGCCGCCAGCTGTTCCGCCGGTCACCATGGCACCCAGGGGGTTGCCCAATATTTTCCTGCTGACAGCGCCCACCACAGGAACCGCAATGAACATGAATATACCCAGTTCGATCCAGTCAAAGGCCCCGGCTGAGGGGGTCGCTTTTTGTTCGGGGCCAGGCAAGGCCTCACCTGTGATCAGCCCCATGATGCGCGTGACCCCAGCATCGAGTCCGCCCGCATAGTCTTGCTGTTTGAAGCGCGGTGTGATCGCCTCCTCGATGATGCGTTTGGCTGCCAGGTCGGGGATGGCGCCCTCTAAGGTCTTGGCCACTTCAATGCGTAGCTTGCGGTCTTGCACCGCGACGATCAGCAACAAGCCGTCACCAATATCCTTACGGCCAATTTTCCAGGTGTTGGCGACCCGGTTGGCGTAGCTGGCAATGTCTTCCGGTTGTGTTGTCGGCACCAGCAACACAACCACCTGGGAACCGCTGCTTTGTTCAAAACTGCTGAGTTTGGCTTCAAGGGCGTCGCGTTGTGGTGGTGCCAAGGTACCAGTGGTGTCCACCACGTGGGCGCTCAGGCTGGGCACTGCCAGCTGGGCATGGCTTGCCTGTATGAGGCCCAAACACAGCACCAGCAGCGCACCAAGCCACCAAAAGCCAGGCAAATCAAAGCGGATTGGCTTCACGGAAGCCATCACTTCTTGTTGAAATCAACCACCGGTGGAGTCGAAATGGCCGCTTCGTTTTGTACTGAAAAACTCGGTTTTGGTGCGTAGCTGAACACCATGGCGGTGAGGTTGCTGGGGAAACTGCGCGCCAGCACGTTGTATTCTTGCACCGCTTGAATGTAGCGGTTGCGCGCGACGGTGACGCGGTTTTCCGTGCCTTCGAGTTGTACGCGCAGGTCACTGAAGCCTTGATTCGCCTTGAGATTGGGGTAGCGTTCAACTACCACCATCAGGCGGCTCAATGCCGAGCCCAGTTCGCCCTGAGCCGCTTGAAATTTGTTGAAGGCTGCGGGGTCGTTGAGTGTCTCGGGCGTGACCTGGATCGAGGTGGCTTTGGCGCGTGCTTCGACCACCTTGGTCAGGGTCTCCTGCTCAAAATTGGCCTCTCCCTTGACGGTGGCCACAATGTTGGGCACCAGGTCAGCGCGCCGCTGGTACTGGTTAAGCACCTCGCTCCAGGCCGACTTGGTCTGTTCGTCCAGCCGTTGAAAATCGTTGTAGCCACAACCTGTCAATGACAAAGCGGTCATTAAAGCTAAAAACCAGCGTTTCATACCTTCTCCTTGATTGACAAACAATGGGTAAGCATAGCCGACACTCCACCGGCAGTGATAAGTCCGTTGAAATGCCTATCTGTGCATACAGATGGCGTTGAAAGCATGAAGTTCAAGCACCCGATGGCGTGACCAATGGCGCATTGCCATGCTTGTATTAGCTCAAATTGTCTTTATTTTGATAACACCGGAAACAGCTTGATCAAGCCGTCAGACATCACCTCCACTGCTAGTGCGGCCAGAATCAGTCCCATGAGCCGGGTCATGACGTTGATGCCGGTTTTACCCAGCCCCCTTGCAATCGGGTTGGCCAGAGAAAAACACAAGGCGGTAGCCAGGGCAATGACCACCCCATACCCGATCAGCGTGCTGAGCTGCCAGAAGGTCTTGGCCTTGTCGGCATAAATCACCACCGTGGACATGGTGGCCGGGCCGGTAAGTAGCGGGATGGTCAGGGGCACCACCGCAATGCTGGCACGGGCGGCAGCGTCGTGCATTTCTTCCTCGTTGGATTTGGCCTCGGCGGGTTGGGCATTTAGCATGGCCAGGGCAGAGGTCAGCAGCAGCATGCCGCCACCGACCTGAAAACTGGCCAGGGAAATACCAAAAAACGCCAGGATGTGCAGCCCCATCAGGGCGCAGACGGCAATTACCACAAAGCTGCTGAATGAGGCTATCCAGATGGTGCGACTGCGCTGCTCACGGGTGAAGTCCTGGGTGTAGTGGATGAAAAATGGCACGATCGCCAGCGGGTTCACCAGGGCCAGCAAGGTCACGAGGGGTTTGAGGTCCATGGGGGGTGCTCTAGAAAATGGCGGAGGTTCAGCGCGGCGAACGCTCCAGATAGCGCTTGCGCCAGAAGAACATCACCAGGCCAGCGGCGGTCAGTCCCATGGCCACCATCGCCCACCAAAAGCCATGGCTCATGTGCAGCAGCGGGATGAACTCAAAGTTCATGCCAAAAATGCCGGCAATCAGGTTGAGCGGTAGAAAAATAGCGGTCAGCACAGTGAGTGTGCGCATGATCTCGTTGGTCCGGTGGCTTTGCGCGTTGAAGTGCATTTGCACCGTGGTTTCGGCGTTTTGCTCCAGTCGCTGCACGTGGTGCAACACGCGCTCGATGTGCTCAAGCACGTCACGGCTGCGCACGTGTAACAGGTCGCGCTGGTGTTTGCTCAGCAGTTCGTCGTGCTCTGGCCAGCTTTTCAGCGCTTCGATCCAGTCCTGGATGGCAGCGCGCTGGTCTTCGCAGATTTCATCCAGGTGGTGCAAGGACAAGCGGGCGCTGAGCAGTGCGTTCCAGTTGCTGAAGCGGGTCTTGGGGTTGAGCAGTTCGGCTTGCCAGTGGTCAAGTTGTTGACTCAAGTCCCGGCGCAGCGCCAGATAGGCGTCGACCATCTGGTTGACGATGCGCAGCATCAGGTCGGCCGGGTTGGCGGGAATGCCGCGTGCCCCCGTGGAGCGGCTGTCCGGTGTGCCCGCTGCCGACGCGTGGGGAACATCGGTGCCGCTGGCTGCCAGCAGGCGCCCAGCATAGATGTCGCGCAGGCTGTGCTCGTTGGGGTGGACCGTGAGCAGGACGCGGTCAAACACCACAAATCCGACCGGGTTGGTGTCGATGCGCCGCAGGATAGGTGGCCCGCCACGTTTGGGCAAGTGGTTCAAGGGCTGACTGCCAGGGCTTGCTGCTTCGGTGCCACTCACCGCCAAACCGCGAAACACCAGCAGGTCGTATTGCGAGGTGAAATCAAAGCGGGAAGGCAGTTGCGTATTCAGCAAGTCTGACAGGTGAAGGTCGAGCAATTGCAACTTGCACAGATTTTGCAGTGCGGCCTGAAGCGGTGGTTGGAGGTGTTCAAGCTCGGTGCGGGTCACGGACAGCCACAGGTAGCCGGGTTCCGGCAGCTGCAGGTCAGCCAGCCCTGCAGCGTCAGCAGCGATTTCAGCCACATGGTTGGCGTGGATGGCAAAGATTCGCATGGCAGGTTTGGCTTGTTTACAGGCGCAGCAGCCGGGCCGCATCCCGCGCGAAATAGGTCAGCACACCATCGGCTCCGGCGCGCTTGAAGGCCAGCAGGCTTTCCATCATGACCGCATCATGGTCGAGCCAGCCGTTTTGGGCAGCAGCCTTGAGCATGGCATATTCGCCGGAGACCTGGTAGGCAAAGGTGGGCACTTTGAACGTGTCCTTGACGCGGCGCACCACGTCCAGATAGGGCATGCCGGGCTTGACCATGACCATGTCTGCGCCCTCGGCAATGTCCATGGCCACTTCGCGCAGCGCTTCGTCGCTGTTGCCGGGGTCCATTTGATAGACCTTCTTGTTGCTCTTGCCCAGGTTGGCGGCTGAGCCCACGGCATCGCGAAACGGGCCATAAAAGGCGCTGGCGTATTTGGCGCTGTAGGCCATGATGCGGGTGTGGATGAAGTGGTTCGCCTCCAGCGCATGGCGGATGGCGCCAATGCGGCCGTCCATCATGTCGCTGGGGGCAACCATGTCAACGCCGGCAGCAGCTTGCGTGAGGGCCTGTTTGACCAGCACTTCAACGGTTTCATCGTTCATGATGTAGCCGTCTTCCTGTGGGTCGGGGCTGGGCAGGCCATCCTGGCCATGGCTGGTAAACGGGTCCAACGCCACGTCGGTCATCACACCCAGTGTGGGGAACTCTTTCTTGAGGGCGCGTACCACGCGTGGCACCAGGCCATCGGGGTTGAACGCTTCGCGCCCATCGTGGGTTTTGAGGTGCTGCTCAATCACCGGAAACAGCGCCATGACCGGAATGCCCAGCTTGACGCAGTCTTCGGCCACGGGCAGCAGCAGGTCCAGGCTCAGGCGTTCTACGCCAGGCATGGAGGACACCACCTGGCGCTGTTGCTGGCCGTCAACCACGAACACCGGGTAGATCAGGTCGTGTGGGCTGAGGGCGTGCTCGCGCACCAGGTTGCGGGTGAAGCTGTCGCGGCGCAGACGACGGGGCCGACCTTGGGGGAAAGAGGCGAAATGGGTCATGTTTGTGGATTAATTTGGAAATGTTTTGTCATCGTACCGAAGTTTTTTTTGTCCCCGGCTTGAAAAAGTTAATATTTTTTGTTAAATTACACGCCGGGCAGTTTACTGCTCCCCGCTTTTCCTCCCTGAGCGGGGCCTTGATGTGTGACAGCAAATAGGCTTACCACCCCAGCCCTTGTGCTGGGGTTTTTTTTGGCGATGCCGCAAAACAGCCCCAGCGTTGTTGCGTAGACTCGACGTACCGGGTGTACTGTCTGCGTCTGCGCGCCTAGCTGGGGCGGCTTTGCGGAATTCCCTTGTTCATTTTTGGCAGTCGGATCTTGCGCTGCTAAGGTTTGAAGGTTGTGGCCATGCTCTGGATCAAGTCTCTCCATATCGTTTTTGTTGCCAGTTGGTTTGCCGGCCTGTTCTACCTGCCACGCATTTTTGTCAATCTGGCCATGGTGCCCGCAGATTCGGTGGCTGAGCGTGACCGTTTGTTGCTGATGGCGCGCAAGCTGCTGCGCTTCATGACCATCATTGCTGTTCCCGCGCTGGTTTTTGGCCTCTGGTTGTGGACCGTTTATGGCATTGGCTGGGGGCCGGGTAACGCCTGGATGCATGCCAAGCTGCTGGGGGTGTTGCTGGTCATGGGTTATCACCATGCCTGCAGTGTGATGCTGAAGAAATTTGTGAGCGGCGAACAGCGCCATGGCCACGTCTGGTACCGCTGGTTCAACGAGGCACCGGTGATTTTGATGCTGATCATCGTCTGCCTTGTGGTGCTGAAGCCTTTCTGAGGCCGTCATGCCGATGCACAAGACTTCGGCATGGCCACTGGCGTTGGTGTATGCCGGACTGATTGTTTATGCCAGCCTTTTTCCCTTTGCGGGCTGGCGTGACCAAGGTGTTGTGCCCTGGTTCTTTCTGACCGCGCCGCTGCCCAGGTACTGGACCGGTTTTGATGTGGTGGCCAATCTTCTGGGCTACATGCCGCTGGGGTTTTTTTTGGTGCTGAGCGCGCTGCGAACCGGGCGCTCGCGCTACGCTTTGCGCCTGGGTGTGTTGGCGGCTTTGGTGCTGTCGCTGCTGATGGAGTCGTTGCAGGTCTATTTGCCCAATCGGGTGCCGTCCAATCTTGATCTGATGCTGAACATGGCTGGCGGCGCGCTGGGTGCACTGAGTGCCTGGAGTCTGGAAAAACTGGGTGTTTTGCAGCGCTGGACCCGTTTCAGGGCGCATTGGTTTGTGGCTGATGCGCGCGGCGGTCTGGTGTTGCTGGCCTTGTGGCCCTTGGCCTTGCTGTTTCCGACTTCTATTCCTTTGGGTTTGGGCCAGGTGCTTGAACGGCTGCAAGCCAAGCTGGCCGCTGTGCTGGCAGACACCCCTTTTCTGGACTGGTTACCCCTGCGCGAGACGGCGCTACAAGCCTTGTTGCCAGCCGTGGAGTGGCTGTGTGTGGTGCTGGGTCTGCTGATTCCGTGCCTGCTGGGCTTTTGCATTATTCGCCAGGTGGGCCAACGCGCCTGGTTCTTGCTTTGGGTCTGTTTTTTTGCGGTCTGGGCAACGGCGCTGAGTGCTGCGCTTAGCGTGGGCCCGGAACATGCGTGGGCCTGGCTCGGTGTGCCCGTAAAGGCGGCCTTGGCAAGTGCCATGGTGCTTGCGGTCCTGCTGCTGTGGGTGCCGCGGCGTGCCAGCGCCGCGCTGGCGCTGTTGGTTTTGGGTGTACATCTGAGTCTGTTGAATCAGACCTCGGTGAGTCCTTATTTTGAGCAAACCCTGTTTCTCTGGGAGCAGGGGCGCTTCATCCGGTTTCATGGCTTGGCACAGTGGTTGGGCTGGCTTTGGCCTTTTGCAACTTTGGTTTATCTGCTGAGCTTGCTGTGGGACAAAGAGTCACAAAACTAAAATCCGGCGAATGACACATTCAATACCACCCCATTCAGGCACTCAGACCGACAGCGCGCCAACACCTGCGCCCGGTTATTACCAGCGGCACATCTTTTTTTGTTTGAATGAACGCAGCAATGGCGAGGCCTGTTGTGCTCAGCACGATGCGATGGCCGCCTTTGAGCGCTGTAAGTCGCAAGTCAAGGCTGCGGGCTTGGCTGGGCCGGGGCAAGTACGCGTCAACAAGGCGGGTTGCCTGGACCGCTGCGCCGCCGGCCCGGTGGCCGTGGTTTATCCGGAGGCCGTGTGGTACAGCTATGTGGATGCCAGCGACATCGACGAGATCGTTGAGTCACACCTCAAAAACGGTAAGGTGGTGCAGCGCCTGCTGACGCCCGAGCATCTGGGGCGTTAGCCTGTTGTCGATGTCGTTTTCCCTGGTGCACATCCATTGGTGCGTTGGTGGCCCTTTAATTTTAAGCACTCTTTACCGGCCTTTAGGCTGATGAGGGGTAACCTACTCATGAAAAAAATATTTTTATCCCTGATGGCGGCGGTTTGCCTGTCTGCTGCTGCACAAACGCCACAAGCGCCTGAAATTGCCGCACGCTCCTATTTACTGATGGATGTCACCGCCGACCAGCTATTGGCACAACAAGACATTGATATGTCTGTGGAGCCGGCCTCCTTGACCAAGCTGATGACGGCCTACCTGGTGTTTGATGCCCTGCGCACCAAAAAGCTTGACTTGCAGCAAACTCTTCCGGTGAGCGAGCGGGCCTGGAAAATGCCGGGTTCCCGCATGTTTATCGACCCCAAGATGAAGGTCCCGGTGGAAGATCTGATCAAGGGCATGATTGTGCAAAGCGGCAACGACGCTACCATGGCGCTGGCCGAGGGTGTGGGTGGCACGGCCGAGCGTTTTGTGCAACTGATGAACGAGCAGGCCAAAGCCTTGGGCATGAAAGCCACGGGTTACAAAAACCCCGAGGGTCTGACCGAGCCGGGTCACACCACCACCGCCCGTGACCTGAGCATTTTGGCGGCCCGTTTGATGCGGGATTTCCCTCAGTACGTGGGCTATTACGCCATCAAGAAATACCGATACGAAGGTACACCCGCAGCCAATGACAGTAACCGTAATTTGTTGCTGTTTCGCGATCCGACCGTTGATGGCTTGAAAACCGGGCATACCAATGCAGCCGGCTACTGCCTGATTGCGACGGCGCGTCGCGACGTGCCGGGACTGGGTCAAACCGGTGCGCCTGCTGGCTCGCCCAGTGCCTTGGGCAGCCGTCGCCTGCTGGCAATTGTGCTTGGTGCCAGCAGCGAAGAGGCCCGCGCCAATGAGGCGCAAAAATTGCTGAATTGGGGCTACACCGCGTTTGAAGCGGTCAAATTGTTTGATGCCAACCAGGCTGTGGTCACGCCAGCGGTCTGGAAGGGCAAGGTGGCCACGGTGGCGCTGGGGCAAAGTCACGCCATCGTGGTCGCTGTGCCTGCCGGCATGGGCGCCAAATTGACGACCCAGGTGGTGCGACCCGAGCCCTTGGTAGCGCCCTTTGTCAAGGGTCAGCAGGTGGGCAAGCTGGTGATCAGAAGTGCGGACCAGGTCGTGGCGGAGGTGCCGCTGCAGGCGATTCAGGGTGTTGCGCAGGCTGGGGTGGTCGGCCGTGCTTGGGATGCCTTGCGTCTGTGGATCAAATGAAAATTGCAAACAGCAGTCTGACCTGATATAGTGATGGGCTTTTCGGAATTTCCGAAGGGATTCACGTTTTTGTTTATTTGTGTTTTAAAACGTTTAGGGACGTTTAGTTTTTAGGAGGCTCAATGCCAACCATCAATCAGTTAATCCGTCAGGGGCGTGCGGTTGAGACCGTCAAGTCCAAGAGCCCGGCGATGGAAAATTCTCCCCAGCGCCGTGGTGTTTGCACCCGCGTCTACACCACCACGCCAAAGAAGCCCAACTCGGCTTTGCGTAAAGTTGCCAAAGTGCGCTTGACCAACGGCTTTGAGGTGATTTCTTACATCGGCGGTGAAGGCCACAACCTACAGGAACACAGCGTGGTGCTGGTTCGTGGCGGTCGGGTCAAGGACTTGCCCGGTGTTCGTTACCACATCGTGCGCGGTTCGCTCGACTTACAAGGCGTGAAAGATCGCAAGCAGTCGCGTTCCAAATACGGTGCCAAGCGTCCCAAGGTCAAATAAACCGCTGGTTCGTTGAATTAAAAGGTGTTTGTTTGCTGCGTGGCGCAGGAAATGAACGTAGTGACCCAATGTTCGGGTCGAGTAAGTGAGAGTCTTATTTGTTAACTCTCGCGGTGTTTGAAAAAACGCCAACTGAAGCAATAGAGGTGAAAAAATGCCACGTCGTCGCGAAGTCCCTAAACGTGAAATTCTGCCGGATCCTAAATTCGGCAATGTCGAGCTGTCCAAATTCATGAACGTGATCATGGAAGGCGGCAAAAAAGCGATCGCAGAGCGCATCATTTATGGTGCCCTGGAGCAAATCGAAAAGAAAAACCCTGGCAAAGACCCGGTTGAAGCCTTCACCATGGCCATCAACAACGTCAAGCCGCTGGTTGAAGTGAAGTCCCGCCGAGTGGGTGGTGCCAACTACCAGGTTCCCGTTGAAGTGCGCCCTGTCCGTCGTCTGGCCTTGTCCATGCGCTGGATCAAGGAAGCCGCCCGCAAGCGTGGTGAAAAATCCATGGCGTTGCGTTTGGCCAACGAACTGATGGAAGCCACCGAAGGTCGTGGCGGTGCCATGAAAAAGCGTGACGAAGTTCACCGCATGGCAGAGGCCAACAAGGCCTTCTCCCACTTCCGCTTCTAATTGGCGGCTACTGCGCGGTTTTCATACGTCGTTGCAGCCCTTTGTCGTGCTGATAGCACTGCCTACAGGGCTACGCCTAGTCTGAAAACCGCTCGCTACGCCGCGAAGATCAAAAGTCTTTGTGGCGTAGTAGTTTAAAAATCTAGATCAACCAAGGATCCATCATGGCTCGCCATACCCCCATTGAGCGCTATCGCAACATCGGTATCTCTGCTCACATCGACGCCGGTAAAACCACCACGACCGAGCGCGTCCTTTTTTACACTGGTGTGAACCACAAGATTGGTGAAGTGCATGATGGCGCCGCCACCATGGACTGGATGGAGCAAGAGCAAGAGCGTGGTATCACGATCACTTCTGCTGCCACCACCTGCTTCTGGAAGGGTATGGACAAGTCCCTGCCTGAGCACCGTATCAACATCATTGACACCCCCGGCCACGTCGACTTCACGATTGAAGTCGAGCGTTCCATGCGGGTGCTGGACGGCGCTTGCATGGTGTACTGCGCTGTGGGTGGGGTGCAGCCCCAGTCTGAAACCGTCTGGCGTCAGGCCAATAAGTACAAGGTGCCACGTCTGGCCTTTGTCAACAAGATGGACCGTACCGGCGCCAACTTCTTCAAGGTTGTCGACCAGATGAAATTGCGCCTGAAGGCGTCCCCCGTGCCCATGGTGATCCCAATCGGCGCTGAAGAAAACTTCACCGGCGTGGTTGACCTGATCAAAATGAAAGCCATTATCTGGGACGAAGCATCACAAGGTATGTTGTTCGACTACCGCGAGATTCCTGCTGAGCTGGTCGAGCTCGCCAAAGAGTGGCGCGAGAAAATGGTTGAGGCGGCTGCCGAAGCCAACGAAGAACTCATGAACAAGTACCTTGAAGAAGGTGATTTGACTGAAGAAGAGATCAAGTTTGGTATTCGCACGCGCACCATTGCGAGCGAAATCCAGCCCATGTACTGCGGTTCTGCCTTTAAGAACAAGGGTGTGCAGCGTATGCTGGACGCCGTGATTGAATTCATGCCGTCGCCGGTGGACATTCCGCCAGTGAAGGGTATGGACGAAGACGAAGCGCCGATCGTGCGCCAAGCCAGCGACACAGAAAAGTTCTCCGCTCTGGCATTCAAATTGATGACTGACCCGTTTGTCGGCCAGTTGACCTTTGTGCGCGTTTACTCGGGTGTCCTGACCAAGGGTGACACGGTGTACAACCCGATTCGCGGCAAGAAAGAGCGCATCGGCCGTATCGTTCAAATGCACGCCAACAAACGTGAAGAAGTGAGCGAAATTGTTGCGGGCGACATTGCTGCCTGTATCGGTTTGAAGGATGTAACCACCGGCGAAACCCTGTGTGATCCAAACGCCATCATCATGCTGGAACGCATGGTGTTCCCCGAGCCTGTGATTACCCAAGCGGTTGAGCCGAAAACCAAGGTTGACCAGGAAAAAATGGGTATTGCCTTGCAGCGTCTGGCGCAAGAAGACCCTTCATTCCGCGTCAAGACCGACGAAGAGTCCGGTCAGACCCTGATTGCCGGCATGGGTGAGCTTCACCTCGAAATTATTGTTGACCGCATGAAGCGCGAATTTGGCGTCGAAGCCAACGTCGGCAAGCCTCAGGTGGCCTACCGCGAAACCATCCGCAAGACCATCGAAGATGCCGAAGGTAAGTTCGTGCGTCAGTCCGGTGGTAAAGGTCAGTACGGCCACGTGGTGCTCAAGATTGAGCCCAATGAAGCCGGCAAGGGCATCGAGTTTGTTGATGCCATCAAGGGTGGTGTGGTGCCACGCGAGTACATCCCTGCGGTGGAAAAAGGCATTCACGAAGCCGTGACGCAAGGTGTGTTGGCTGGCTACCCAGTGGTTGACGTCAAGGTGACTTTGCACTTCGGTTCTTATCACGATGTGGACTCGAACGAATTGGCATTCAAGATGGCCGCTATTTTTGGTTTCAAGGAAGGCTGCCGCAAGGCCGGTCCCGTGATTCTTGAGCCCATGATGGCGGTCGAAGTGGAAACCCCGGAAGACTACGCCGGCAACGTGATGGGCGATCTGTCATCACGCCGTGGCATGGTGCAGGGCATGGAAGACATGGTTGGTGGCGGTAAAGCAATCAAGGCCGAAGTGCCGCTGTCCGAAATGTTCGGCTACTCGACCACGCTGCGCTCCATGTCCCAGGGCCGTGCCACTTACACGATGGAATTCAAGCATTACACGGAAGCCCCGCGCAATGTCTCCGAAGCCATCATGGCAGCAAGGGCTAAGTAACAGCCCGAAACCTTGTGGGTCAGACTACTCGCGTAGCGATGTGCTCTGACCCCGACAAGATTGAAATTTTGCGGGACAGACCAATAAATTGCGTCAGCAATTTTTGCTCTGTCCTCAAGTGATTAGAAGTATTTGTCTGCGATTTCGCACCCCAGGCTGCCCGTGGCCAGGGACTTCGTGACGAACTGCAAACATTAAACCAACTCACGGGCATTGCTCTTTTAAGGAATCGAAATGGGAAAAGAAAAATTCACACGAACCAAGCCCCACGTCAACGTGGGCACCATCGGTCACGTTGACCATGGCAAAACCACGCTGACAGCGGCCATCACCTCGGTGCTGGCAGCCAAATTTGGTGGCACGGCCAAAGCCTACGATCAGATCGACGCAGCGCCCGAAGAAAAAGCACGCGGCATCACTATCAACACCGCCCACGTGGAATACGAAACGGCCAACCGCCACTACGCCCACGTTGACTGCCCCGGCCACGCTGACTATGTGAAAAACATGATCACCGGTGCTGCCCAGATGGACGGCGCCATTCTGGTGTGCTCCGCCGCTGACGGCCCCATGCCCCAGACCCGTGAGCACATCCTGTTGGCGCGCCAGGTTGGTGTGCCTTATATCATCGTGTTCCTGAACAAATGCGACATGGTTGACGATGCTGAACTGCTCGAACTCGTCGAGATGGAAGTGCGCGAACTGCTGGACAAGTATGACTTCCCGGGCGACACCACCCCGATCATCCATGGCTCAGCCAAACTTGCCATGGAAGGCGACAAAGGCCCCCTGGGCGAACAAGCCATCATGAAGCTGGCCGACGCCCTGGACAGCTACATCCCCCTGCCAGAGCGTGCCATTGACGGCGCCTTCCTGATGCCCGTTGAAGACGTGTTCTCGATCTCTGGTCGTGGTACCGTGGTGACCGGCCGTATCGAGCGCGGTATTGTCAAAGTCGGCGAAGAAATCGAAATCGTCGGTATCCATGACACCGTCAAAACCACCTGCACCGGTGTTGAAATGTTCCGCAAACTGCTTGACCAAGGCCAAGCTGGCGACAACGTCGGCATCTTGCTGCGCGGTACCAAGCGCGAAGATGTGCAACGCGGTCAAGTCCTGTGCAAGCCGGGCTCGATCAAGCCACACACCCATTTCACCGGTGAGATCTACGTTTTGTCGAAAGACGAAGGCGGCCGTCACACCCCGTTCTTTAACAACTACCGTCCCCAGTTCTACTTCCGTACCACGGACGTGACCGGTGCCATCGAGTTGCCAGAAGGCAAGGAAATGGTGATGCCCGGCGACAACGTGTCGATCACGGTCAAGCTGATTGCCCCGATCGCCATGGAAGAAGGCCTGCGCTTCGCCATCCGCGAAGGCGGTCGTACCGTCGGCGCCGGTGTGGTGGCCAAGGTGATTGCTTAACAACTCGTTTGCGGGACAGACCGAAGCTACGCGCAAGCAAGCCAGCTCTGTCCCCAACTAATTAGAGATAAACATGGCAACCAAACAAAAAATCCGCATTCGCCTGAAGGCGTTTGACTACAAGCTGATTGATCAGTCTGCTGCTGAAATCGTTGACACCGCCAAACGCACCGGTGCGATTGTCAAGGGCCCTGTGCCTTTGCCAACCCGCATGAAGCGTTTTGACATTCTGCGTTCGCCGCACGTCAACAAGACCAGCCGTGACCAGTTTGAGATCCGCACGCACCAACGTCTGATGGACATCGTCGATCCGACAGATAAAACCGTTGACGCTTTGATGAAGCTCGATTTACCGGCTGGTGTCGACGTCGAAATCAAACTTCAGTAAAAAAACGTGGCAGCCAACCCCTTTAAAAGGGGGTGGCTGCTTCTTTTGAGTCCGGTTGCAACTTGCAAATCTGGCAAGTTGCGCTATACTCGCAGGCTCTGTTGTTATGCCAGTCATGGCGGCAGAGTTTTATTAACAGTCTTTCACATAAAAACGTGTGCAGCCAATTGAAGTTGCACCGGTGAAAGTTACGGAGAAAACAATGAGTCTTAGCAATCACTTAGGGTTGCTGGGGCGCAAAGTTGGCATGATGCGTTTGTTCACGGATGACGGGGCTTCAATCCCTGTGACCGTGGTCGATGTGTCAAACAACCGCGTGACCCAGGTCAAAACCCAGGAGAATGACGGCTATGTCGCTTTGCAAGTGACATTTGGTGCGCGTAAAGCGTCGCGCGTCAACAAGCCCACTGCTGGTCACCTCGCCAAGGCTGGGGTTGAGGCAGGTGAAATCATTCGTGAATTTCGCGTTCCTGCGGAAATGGCAACCCAATACCAGGCAGGCGCCATGGTGTCTGTCACGGCTGTCTTTGCAGCCGGCCAAAAGGTGGACGTGCAGGGCACGACCATTGGTAAGGGTTTTGCCGGCACCATCAAACGTCACCACATGAAGTCCCAGCGCGCATCGCACGGTAACAGCCGTTCGCACAATGTGCCGGGTTCCATTGGTATGGCGCAAGATCCAGGCCGCGTGTTTCCTGGCAAGCGCATGACAGGTCACCTCGGTGATGATCTCGTCACGACGCAAAACCTCGATGTGATTCGCATCGACGAAGCGCGTCAACTGCTGATGATCAAGGGTGCTATCCCTGGTTCGGCTGGCGGCTTTGTGACCGTGCGTCCTGCTGTCAAGGCAAAAACAACTGAAGCGAAAGGAGCGAACTGATGCAGCTCGAACTCCTCAATGATCAAGGTCAAGTCGCATCGAAGCTCGATGTGCCTGAGACCGTTTTTGGTCGCGCCTACAACGAAGACCTGGTTCACCAGGTTGTCGTGGCTTTCCAAGCCAATGCCCGTCAAGGCACGCGCGCTCAAAAAGACCGCGAACAAGTGCGTCACTCGACCAAGAAGCCTTTTAAACAAAAGGGTACCGGTCGTGCTCGTGCAGGTATGACGTCGTCGCCTTTGTGGCGTGGCGGTGGTCGGATTTTCCCGAACATGCCTGACGAAAATTTCGCGCAAAAAATCAACAAGAAGATGTACCGCGCCGGTATGGCCTCCATCTTCTCCCAGTTGGCTCGCGAAGGCCGTCTGGCTGTGGTGGATTCACTCACAGTCGACTCCCCCAAGACCAAGGCATTGGCTTCCAAGTTCAAGGCCATGAATCTTGACTCGGTGTTGGTGATTGCAGATGAGGTTGATGAAAACCTGTACCTCGCATCACGCAACCTGGTGAATATTTTGGTGGTGGAGCCTCGCTATGCTGATCCCGTGTCGCTGGTCCACTACCGCAAGGTGTTGGTAACCAAGGCTGCCATGGGCAAACTCCAGGAGATGTTCGCATGAGCCACGGTTCCCAAAATCTTAAATTTGACGAAGGTCGTCTGATGCAGGTGCTGGTTGCCCCGATCGTGTCTGAAAAGGCAACGATGGCAGCCGAGAAAAGCAATGCCGTGACCTTCAAGGTGTTGCAGGACGCAACCAAGCCAGAAATCAAGGCTGCGGTTGAATTGATGTTCAAAGTTGAAGTCAAGGGCGTGTCTGTGGTCAATACCAAAGGCAAGACCAAGCGTTTTGGCAAGTCAGTCGGTCGCCGTGACAACGTGCGCAAGGCTTACGTCATGCTCAAACCCGGTCAAGAGTTGAACCTTGGTGGGGAGGCTGCTTAATCATGGCTGTAATCAAAATGAAACCAACTTCACCAGGCCGTCGTGGCATGGTGAAGATTTCGCGTGACCACCTCCACAAGGGTGCGCCGCACGCGGCATTGCTGGAACCTCAATTCCAGCAGGCAGGTCGTAACAACAACGGCCATATCACGACCCGTCATAAAGGTGGTGGTCACAAGCATCACTACCGTGTTGTCGATTTTCTTCGCAACAAGGACGGTATTGCTGCCAAGGTCGAGCGTATTGAATACGATCCGAACCGTTCTGCGCACATCGCCCTGGTGTGTTATGCCGACGGCGAGCGTCGTTACATCATTGCACCGCGTGGTCTTGAGGTCGGTAGTTCCATCATGAGTGGTGCCGAGGCACCTATTCGTGTCGGTAACACTTTGCCGATTCGTAACATTCCGGTTGGCTCAATCATTCACTGTATCGAATTGCAAGTGGGCAAGGGTGCCCAGATGGTTCGTTCAGCGGGTGCTTCCGCTACCTTGCTGGCGCGTGAAGGAACTTATGCCCAGGTGCGTATGCGCTCGGGTGAGGTTCGCAAGATTCACATTGAATGCCGAGCTACTTTGGGCCAGGTCGCCAACGAAGAACACAGTCTGCGCCGTTTGGGCAAAGCCGGTGTCAAGCGCTGGATGGGCATTCGTCCGACCGTTCGCGGTGTGGTCATGAATCCGGTGGATCACCCACATGGTGGTGGCGAGGGTAAGACCGGCGAAGGCCGTCACCCAGTCGATCCTTGGGGTAATCTGACCAAGGGTTACCGTACCCGTAACAACAAGCGCACGCAGGTCATGATCGTGTCGCGTCGCAAGAAGTAAGGGGTAGGTAAATGACTCGTTCTCTCAAAAAAGGTCCTTTTGTTGACCAACACTTGGTAGCCAAGACCGAAAAGGCCGTTGCTACCAAGGACAAAAAACCGATCAAGACCTGGTCGCGTCGCTCAATGGTTCTGCCCGATTTCATCGGTCTGACCATTGCTGTGCACAATGGCAAACAGCATGTGCCTGTCTATATCACTGACCAAATGGTTGGCCATAAGTTGGGTGAGTTCGCACTGACCCGTACTTTCAAGGGTCACCCTGCGGACAAAAAAGTCTCAAAGAAATAAGGAGTTGACCATGGAAACACGTGCAACCCTTCGGGGCGTTCGTCTCTCGGTCGACAAAGGCCGTCTGGTCGCGGACTTGATCCGCGGCAAAAAGGTGGATCAGGCTCTGAACATTTTGCAGTTCACGCAGAAAAAAGCTGCTGTGATCATCAAGAAGGTTCTGGAGTCAGCCATTGCCAATGCTGAACACAACGATGGTGCCGATATCGACGAACTGAAGGTGAAAACCATCTACGTCGAGCAAGGTGCATCGCTCAGGCGCTTCACGGCCCGCGCAAAAGGTCGTGGCAACCAGATCAGAAAACCCACGTGCCATGTGTACGTGACGGTTGGTAACTGAAAGAGGCCAGCAAGATATGGGACAAAAAATCCATCCAACCGGCTTTCGCTTGTCGATCAGCCGCAACTGGGCATCTCGTTGGTATGCCAATGACCGTGATTTCGCTGGCATGCTGGCGGAAGACATCAAGGTGCGTGAGTACCTTAAAGCCAAACTCAAGAACGCGTCTGTATCGCGGGTCTTGATCGAGCGTCCTGCCAAGAACGCCCGCATCACCATTTACTCGTCTCGTCCGGGTGTGGTGATCGGCAAGAAAGGCGAAGACATCGAGAACCTCAAGCGCGAACTGGGTCGCCAGTTGGGCGTGCCGGTGGCTGTCAACATTGAAGAAGTGCGCAAGCCCGAAATCGATGCAAAGTTGATCGCTGACTCCATCACGCAACAGCTCGAAAAACGCATCATGTTCCGTCGGGCCATGAAACGCGCCATGCAAAATGCCATGCGTCTGGGTGCCCTGGGCATCAAGATCATGTCGTCGGGTCGTTTGAACGGGATTGAGATCGCCCGTTGCGAATGGTATCGCGAAGGTCGTGTGCCGCTTCACACCCTGCGTGCTGACATCGACTACGGTACTTCAGAGGCCAAGACCACCTACGGCATCATTGGTGTCAAGGTGTGGGTTTACAAGGGTGATACCTTGGGTCGCAACGATCTGCCGGCTGTGGAAACACCGCGTCCGGACGATGAGCGTCGCCCGCGTGGTCCGCGTCGTGATGACCGTGGTGGCCGTCCTGGTTCTGACCGTCCCGCTCCTCGCGGTGCCCGTCGTCCCATGGGCAGTAATGCCGCACCTGCTGATGGCAGTGACAAACCCGCAGTGGCTCTTGGAGCCGATGCTAAACCCACCGTTCAGCGCGTCCGCAAGGTAGCCGCGCCAGCCGCTGCAGCAGCTGACGGTAAAGGAGAATAATTATGTTGCAACCCGCTCGTCGCAAGTATCGCAAAGAGCAAAAGGGCCGTAACACCGGTATCGCAACCCGGGGTAGCTCGGTTGCGTTTGGTGATTTCGGTCTGAAGTGTATTGATCGCGGTCGTTTGACGGCACGCCAGATCGAGGCCGCACGTCGTGCTGTCTCCCGTCACGTGAAGCGTGGTGGTCGTATCTGGATTCGGGTGTTTCCTGACAAGCCGATTTCCCAAAAACCCGCAGAAGTGCGGATGGGCAATGGTAAAGGAAACCCCGAGTACTACGTGGCTGAAATTCAGCCCGGCAAGATCGTGTTTGAAATCGTGGGTGTCTCTGAAGAGCTGGCTCGTGAAGCGTTTCGTTTGGCAGCGGCCAAACTGCCGCTGCGTACCACCTTCGTGTCGCGCATGATCGGCCAGTGATCAGGAGATATTGATATGAAAACGACTGAATTACGCCAAAAAGACGTTGCCGGTTTGCAGGCAGAAGTCAAAGCGTTGCAAAAAGCACACTTTGGCTTGCGCATGCAAAAAGCAACCCAACAACTCAACAACACAGCCACACTGCGCATTGCGCGCCGTGATATCGCTCGCGCCAAGACCATTCTGGTCGAAAAGCAAGCCGCTGTTCCATCCGCCAAATAAGGAGCGAAACATGACGGAAGCTAAAACATCCCTCAAGCGCACCTTGGTTGGCAAGGTGGTCAGCGACAAGCGTGCGAAAACGGTTACCGTGCTGATTGAGCGTCGTGTCAAACACGAGCTCTACGGCAAGATCGTTGGCAAGTCCAGCAAGTACCATGCCCATGATGAAAAGGGCGAGTACAAAATGGGCGACATGATCGAAATTACGGAAAGCCGTCCTATCTCAAAAACCAAGAACTGGGTTGCGACGCGCTTGCTCCAAAAGGCCTCACTGGTCTAAGTCTTTGCATGGGCTGCGTGTCAGCGCATTAGAAAACGGCTCACAATTGTGAGCCGTTTTTATTTCCCCCCCTTGTTCTTAAATTTCAGGAGTTAGACATGATTCAAGTAGGTGATCAATTACCAGCCGCAACGCTGATGGAGTTCCATGAAACCGAAGGGGGTGGCTGCAGTCTGGGCCCCAATCCTGTCGATGTGGTGGCTGCCAGCGTCGGCAAAACCATTGCCCTGTTTGCCTTGCCTGGTGCCTTCACGCCTACTTGTTCAGCCAAACATGTGCCGGGCTACGTGGCAAATTACGAAGCGCTCAAGGCCGCTGGTGTCGATGAAATCTGGTGTATCAGCGTCAATGATGCCTTTGTGATGGGTGCCTGGGCACGTGACCAGAAGACCGGTGACAAGGTGCGTATGCTGGCCGACGGCGACGCTGTCTTTACCAAAGCCACAGGCCTGACGCTTGACCTGACCGGCAAGGGCCTGGGTCTGCGTAGCAACCGCTACTCGATGTTGGTCAAAAACGGCAAAGTGGTCACGCTTAACATCGAAGCGCCGGGTAAATTCGAAGCCAGCGACGCTGACACCCTGCTGGCACAGGCCAAGGCCTGATCAAAGCCGCGCCATCAGGTAGTGGGCCCCTTCAATGGGGTTGTAGTAATAGGGGGGCACCTCGATGAACCCCAGATCCTGGTACATGGCGCGCGCTGTTTCCATTTCACTCAAGGTGTCCAGCAGCATGGTGGCGTAGCCGACCTGCTGAGCCGCTTCCATCACGGCTTCAGCCAGGCGCCGACCCAAGCCACATCCGCGCAAGCCTGGGCGCACATACAGGCGTTTCATTTCGCAGGCGTTAGGATAGTCCGCTGCGTCAAGGGGACGTAGCGCGCAGCACCCTACCAACTCTTGTCGCTCCCAGGCGAGCATGAGCGCGCCACGCGGGCTGACGTAGTCGCCGGGCAAACTCGCAAGCTCAGCCTCGAAATTCTGAAAGCACAAGTCAATTTTCAAACTGCTTGCGTATTCAGCAAACAGGGCACGCACCAATGGCAGTTCCGAGGAACCGTCAAATTCCCTGATTTGTCGGGCGTCAGAATTCATGTCGGCCTTTTATTGTGTCTGCCACTTAACCGCCTATGCCAATCACAGCACCACTCACCAGCGCGAGGCACAGCAGAAAAATCAACCCGGCGCGGCGTCGCTCTGGTAATGCGTCGCGGGCACTGGGCGCAGCAAAGTCCAGAGACTTGTCACCGGTAATCATGGCCTTGACGAGGTTTTCACGCTTGCGGAAAAAATACAAACCAATCGCAGTCAGATGCAAAACAACCAGTCCCAGCAGAATAAATTTACCAATGTCTTTATGGTAATAGGTGGCATTATTGACCCAGGACGAGGACACGAATCGGGTCAAGGGGCCCGCAGTCGCAATTTCATCATCGCTCATCAAACCCGTGCCCACTTGCAGGCCCAGGAACACGAGCATGGCCAGCACAGACAAAGCGCCCAGCGGGTTATGGCCAACCCCGTCGTGTGCTTTGCCTTGTCCGTGCAGGTAACGCCAGATCGCAATGGGCCCCACCACGAAAGTGGAAAACCGTGACCAATGGCCTCCCAGCAGGCCCCAAAAGACACGAAACAGCAACAAAGTCAACACACCATAACCGAAGCGGAAATGCCAGACCATGGCGCCGCCGCCAACCTGACTGGTGACCAGCAGGCCGATAAAACACAGCGCCAACGCCCAATGAAACAGGCGGGTCGGGGCATCCCAGACACGGACCATCATGCTTGTCAACTCCTGTAAAGACTTGTCCGATGTACATGAGCGAATTCTCATACACTTTGCGACTCGTCTGTTTTAGTTTAACCACGAAAGGTCTCCGATGAAAAAATACACTGCCTGTCTTCTTGCTGTCACAGCGTTCACTTTGGCTGCGCCCGCCTCGGCGCAATTCGCCAAGGCCGAAGATGCGGTCAAGTACCGTCAAAGCGCCATGTTTGTGATGCAGCAAAATTTTGGCCGTGTGGCTGGCATGGCTGCTGGGAAAATCCCATTTGATGCCAAGGTCGCCGGCGACAGTGCAGCTGTGGCTGAATTCATGTCCAAATTGCCATGGGCGGGTTTTGGTCCTGGAACCGACAAGCCAGAGAGCAAGGCCAAGCCTGAAATCTGGGCTAACAAAGCCAAGTTTGACGACAACGCCAGAAAAATGGAAGCAGAAATGGCCAAGCTGGCAGTCGCAGCGAAGTCAGGCAATCTTGACAGCATCAAAGTTGCTGTCAGCGCCACCGGCGGCGCGTGCAAGTCGTGTCATGACGACTTCCGCGCCAAATAATTACTGAAAGACAGGATGTGTGGCGGGCACTCACGCGTGCTCGCTTCATGTCCAGCGTTAAGATGTGAGCATGCCATGCACCACCCATCCCACGCCCATGAATCGACGTCGTTTTAGCACATTATCCGGCGTGTTGGCGGCCGCTTCCTGCCTGGGTGTAACGGTAAAGGCACACGCGCTGTCGCTGAACGACGTGAGCAACGCCCAGGCCTTGCAGGGGCTCAAGCTGGCGCTGGAGAAAGGCGCACTTGCCGCGGTCAAATCGCTGGGGCAACCCAATGGCTTTTTGGGAAATGACAAAGTTCGTATTCCGCTGCCGGGCGTTTTGGACGATGCCGCCAGATTGTTGCGCAACCTGGGTCAAGGTGCCCCTCTTGATGAACTGATTGCCGCCATGAACCACGCGGCGGAAATGGCCGTGCCGATGGCGCGTGACATGTTGGTCGGCGTTGTCAAAACCATGAAAGTGCAGGATGCCAAGAAAATTTTGACCGGTGGCGACAACTCGGTGACGCAATTTTTTGCCGATAAAACGCGACAAGACTTAAGCCGAAAATTTTTACCGGTGGTCACCAAAGTCACATCGCGCGTGAATTTGGCTGACAAATACAACCAGATCGCAGCTAAGACAGCAGGCATTGGTTTACTGAAAGGGGATCAGGTCTCGATCGAGCAGTACGTCACTGCAAAATCTCTGGATGGTCTTTACCTCATGATTGGCGAAGAAGAAAAAAAGATACGACAGGACCCGGTGGGCACCGGCAGTGCTGTGCTGCAAAAAGTGTTTGGTGCCTTGCGCCCCTGATAACCGACGCTTCAGTGTTGAACCTGTTGCCCCGGCGCACCGCCGTTTTGGTGTTTATTGCGTTTGCCCTTGCCTATTTTCTTTCGTCCCTGATTCGCGCCATCACGGCCACGCTGTCACCGACGCTGACGCAGGAGTTCGCGCTGAATGCACAGGACCTGGGGCTGCTTGCCGGAGGCTATTTTCTCGGCTTTGCCATCACCCAGTTGCCTTTGGGGGCCTGGCTGGATCGCTATGGGCCCAAAAAAGTGATTTTGAATTTCTTGTTGGTGGCGGTGCTGGGCTGCGTCGCCTTTGCCATGGCCGACAGCTTTCGGGGCTTACTGCTCGCGCGCTTTCTCAGTGGGGTGGGCGTGAGCGCCTGCCTGATGGCGCCGCTGACTGGCTATCGGCGCTGGTTTGCGGCAAGCTCGCAAATGCGCGCCAATTCCTGGATGCTGATGACGGGCTCGTTTGGCATGGTGGCCGCCACCTTGCCCGTGCAATGGTTGATGCCCTTGGTGGGTTGGCGCGTGCTGTTTTGGGGCTTGGCGGCCCTGGTGTTGCTGGCCATGTGTCTGCTCGCCTGGCAGCTACCCCCGTGGCAAAAGGTCGCTGGCGCAGCCGATGCGGAGCCATTGCCCGCAGCCAAGCCCAGTTACGACGCTGTCTGGCGTCACCCCTATTTCAGAAGAATGGCGCCCATGGCGTTCTTCGTTTATGGCGGCCTGGTTGCCATGCAAACCCTGTGGGTCACGCCCTGGATGATTCGTGTGGCCGGTTTTTCACCACTGCAAGCGGCGACTGGCTTGTTTTGGATCAATATTGCCATGCTGGGCAGCTTCTGGGCCTGGGGCATGATTTACCCCTGGCTGGCCGGTCGTGGTCACACCGCTGATCGCCTGATCAGTTGCGGCTTGCCCCTGAGCTTTGTCCTGCTTGCGCTGATCATTGCGGCTGGCTCGGGTCTTGGTGTTTGGGCTGCGCTGGCCTGGGCCTTGTATTGCATGAGCTGCACCTTTATTGCATTGGCACAGCCGGCGGTGGCGATGGCATTCCCATCCAACCTGGCTGGACGCGCCTTGTCGTCTTACAACTTGCTGATTTTTTCCGGTGTTTTTGCGGTTCAGTGGGGCATTGGATTGGCCATTGACGGCTTTCTGGCCCTGGGATGGGCAGAAGTTTTCGCCTTTCAGATGGCGATGACGATCTATTTGCTGTGCACCGTGGCGGCCTATGCGTACTTTTTGACTACAAAAAGTCATAATCAGCCAACGTGTTGAAGCACGTGAGTTGTCGCTATGCCCCTTATTGATTGCAGCACCCGTGAACGACATGAATAACGGTATTTTCATCATTGCACATGCCCCCCTGGCCACGGCCTTGCGTCAGTGTGCACTGCATGTTTTCCCGGATACGGCTTCATCGCTGGCGGTGTTGGATGTCCAACCCAACACGCCGGTCGATGAATCCCTGGCCACGGCACGTTTGACCATGGCGCTGCTGAATACCGAGCGCACACTGATCCTGACCGACATGTTTGGCGCGACACCCTGTAATGTGGCGCAAAAACTGGTGGACGGTGTGAACTCCCGGCTGGTGGCTGGCGTCAACCTGCCCATGCTGCTGCGGGCCATCACCTACCGCAACGAAACCATGGAGGCGCTGGTGGCGCGTGTGCTTGCTGGCGGCACTCAGGGCGTGATGCAAGTGGCCGTCACGGCACCACAAAATCAGCAACGAAAACAAAATGATCAAAACCACGACCACCATCAACAATAAACTAGGACTCCATGCGCGGGCTTCTGCCAAGTTGACCAAACTGGCAGGAAGCTTTCCGTGCGAGGTCTGGATGTCGCGCGGTGAACGTCGCGTGAATGCCAAAAGCATTATGGGTGTGATGATGCTGGCTGCCGGGATGGGGTCACAGATTGAAATTGAAACCCACGGCGCGCAGGAGCAACAGGCCATGGAGGTATTGTTGGCGCTGGTGGCAGACAAATTTGGAGAAGGTGAATGACCTTTGCCATCCACGGTCTGGCCGTGGCCCGGGGCGTTGCCATTGGGCGGGCGGTGCTGGTGGCTTCCAGCCGACTGGATGTCGCGCATTACTTTATTGAGCCCGCACAGGTTACCGCAGAAATCAACCGGGTGCGTGATGGCCGCGATGCAGTCGTGGCAGAAATTCGCCGTCTGCAGAGCAGCATTGGCCATATGGGGCCCAAAGAAACGCCGCATGAGCTGTCCGCGCTGCTCGATGTGCATCTGATGCTGCTGCAGGACCAGGAGTTGGCGGCTGGGGTGCGGCACTGGATCACGGACCGGCTCTACAACGCCGAGTGGGCACTGACGTCTCAGCTTGATGTCGTGGTGCGCCAGTTTGACGAAATGGAGGACGATTACCTGCGCGAACGCAAGGCCGATCTGGAGCAGATCACCGAAAAAGTCCTGCGTGCCATGCGCGGGGTGTCATCGCCTCTGATTCAGCCCCTGGGGCGTGCTGGCCGGCAGACATCGCAACAGGATTTATTGCTTGATGACACCGTGGACGTGCCCCTGATTCTGGTGGCGCATGATCTCTCGCCAGCGGACATGCTGCAATTCAAGCAAAGTGTATTCGCTGGTTTTATCACCGACGTGGGCGGCAAAACTTCCCACACGGCCATTGTGGCGCGTAGTCTGGATATTCCGGCAGTGGTGGGTGCACGTTTGAGCAGTCACCTGATTCAGCAGGACGACTGGGTGGTGATTGATGGTGATGCGGGTGTGGTGGTGATCGACCCCTCGCCGATCATCCTGGCCGAATATGGTTTCAAGCAACGCCAGGTTGAACTCCAGCGCGGCCGTCTGGCGCGCCTGCTGCATACGCCGGCCGTGACGCTGGACGGGCAAAAAATTGAACTGCTGGCCAATATCGAAATGCCCGACGATGCCTCCTCGGCCCTAAAGGCCGGTGCGGTCGGTGTGGGCCTGTTTCGCAGCGAATTCCTGTTCATGGGACGGCACGGCAAATTGCCCAACGAGGAAGAGCAGTACCTGGCGTACCGGCGCGCGGTGGAGGGAATGCAGGGCTTGCCGGTCACGATCCGGACGGTCGATGTGGGTGCCGACAAGCCGCTTGATGAAACCCTGCGCGACGATGCCCACCTGAACCCGGCCCTGGGATTGCGCGCCATTCGCTGGAGTCTGGCCGACCCCGCCATGTTCCTGACGCAGTTGCGTGCCATTTTGCGCGCGGCCGCCCATGGCCAGGTGCATGTGCTGATCCCCATGCTGGTGCACGCCCGTGAAATTCGCCAGACCATGGCGCTGATCGACCATGCCCGTGTGCAGTTGGATAACCGCGGCCTTGCCTATGGATCGGTCAAAATGGGTGCCATGATCGAAATCCCCGCAGCGGCGTTGACGCTCAAGGTATTTCTCAAGTACTTTGACTTTTTGTCCATCGGCACCAATGACCTGATTCAGTACACCCTGGCCATTGACCGGGCTGACGAGTCGGTGGCGCACCTCTACGACCCGATGCACCCGGCGGTATTGCGTTTGGTGGCCAATACCATTGCCGAGGGCCAGACGCAGGGTAAACCGGTCAGCCTGTGCGGTGAAATGGCCGGAGACGTAAGTATGACCCGTTTGCTGCTGGGCATGGGTTTGCGGAGTTTTTCCATGCATCCGGCGCAAATTTTGACTGTCAAACAAGAGGTGTTGCGCGCCGACACCAGTAAATTGGCCCCTTGGGCGGCACAACTGATTGCCGAAGACGAACCCATGTTGCCGCCACGAAAGACGGCTTGATGAAGCGGCTCTGTCTATAGGACTGATGCGAATCAAAACAGCCCGAACAGCATCGGGATCAATAAAGCCGCAAGTATCACCTGCAGCCCCAGGGCCAGTCCGGCAAAAGCACCTGCATCGGGGTTGACCTGCATGGCCCTTGCCGCGCCGATGCCGTGCGCTGCTGTACCCAGTGAAAAGCCGCGTGCCATCCAGCCATTACCGTCCGTTGGAATCTTCAAGAGCCCAAACAAGGCCTTGCCACTGAGTGCACCGACCATGCCGGTGACCACCGCAAACACTGCAGCCAGCGCCGGGATGCCGCCAATCTTGTCGGCAATGCCCATGGCGACGGGGGCGGTGACCGATTTGGGTGCCAGCGACAGCACCACGTCCTGAGGCAAGTCAACCAGCCAGCCCAGCAGCAGCGCCGACCCACTGGCGGCCGCGCCCCCCGCCAAAGCCGCCGCCAGCAGAGCTCGCCAGTGCAGCCGCAGGGCCGCCAGGCGCTCCCAGAGTGGCCAGGCTAGCGCTACCACTGCAGGCCCGAGCAGGAAATGGATGAACTGCGCACCCGAAAAGTAAGTGGGATAGTCAACACGCGTCACGGTCAGCAGGCTGGCCAGAATGACCACCGACCACAGTACCGGATTGGCCCAGGCCGGCTGATCCAGCCGGGTATACACCGCCTGGGCCAGCACATAGACCACCAGTGTGGCGCTCAGGCCAAACAGCGGCGTGGCAGACAGGTAGACCCAGAGTTCGACAAATTTAGGCATCGTTGGGCCCCCGGAAGGCGCGCAGCACAAGCACCGTCACAGCAAGCCCGATCCAGGTCGAAAGCACAATCACGGCCATCATGCGCACGCCGTACTGGCCCAGCAGTCCTACATGGGTCATTACTCCCACGCCCACCGGCACAAACAGCAGTGACAGGTGCGAGAGCAAAAAATTGGCACAGACCGCCACCGGCTCACGCACGGCGGGCAGGCGTAGCGCCAACAGCAGCAGCAACATGCCGATCACCGGCCCCGGAAAGGGTAGGCTTAAGCCCCGTGACAGCAGTTCGCCCAATGACTGCATGGCCAGCAACCAGGCCAGTCCGCGCAGGCCGTTCATGTGGCGTCCAATTTAGAACCGGGGCAAATCCGGGTGCTTGATCTGGCCGCCACGCACCAGCATCTTGCCGTATTCGGCGCAGCGGTTCAGCGTCGGGATGACCTTGCCCGGATTGAGCAGGCCCTGTGGGTCAAAGGCACGTTTGACGCCAAACATCTGTTCATTTTCTGCGGCTGAAAACTGCACACACATGCTGTTGAGCTTTTCCACCCCAACGCCATGCTCGCCGGTCACAGTGCCGCCCATGGCCACACTGGTTTCCAGAATGTCGGCGCCAAACAGCTCCGCCCTGTGCAACTGGTCGGCGATGTTGGCATCGAACAAAATCAGCGGGTGCAGGTTGCCGTCGCCGGCGTGGAAGACGTTGACACAGCGCAACTGGTATTTCTTCTCCATCTCGGCAATGGCCAGCAAAATGTCGGCCACGCGTTTGCGCGGAATCGTGCTGTCCATACACATGTAGTCGGGGCTGATGCGGCCGCTGGCAGGGAACGCGTTTTTTCGCCCGCTCCAGAACGTGAGGCGCTCCTGTTCGTTCTGGCTCACCGCAATTTTGGTGGCGCCGGCGGCCAGCAGTACCGTGCTCATGCGGCCAATTTCTTCCTCAACCTCTTCAGGCGTGCCGTCGCTTTCGCACAGCAAAATCGCCTCGGCGCTCAGGTCGTAACCGGCGTGTACGTAGTCTTCGACCGCCGCCGTCATGGGTTTGTCCATCATCTCCAGCCCGGCCGGAATGATGCCTGCCGCAATGACTGCGGCCACGGCATCACCGGCTTTGCGGATGTCATCAAAGCTGGCCATGATGCAACGCGCCAGTTGTGGCTTGGGAATGAGCTTGACAGTGACTTCAAGCACCACCGCCAGCATGCCTTCGCTGCCAATCACCACGCTCATCAGGTCATAGCCGGGTGCGTCCAGCGCGTCCGAGCCGAACTCGATTGGCTCACCCTCCATGGTGAAACCTTTGAGCTTGACGATGTTGTGCAGGGTGAGGCCGTATTTGAGGCAGTGCACACCGCCGGAGTTTTCGGCCACGTTGCCGCCAATGGTGCAGGCAATCTGACTGGACGGGTCGGGCGCGTAATAGAGGCCCAAAGGTGCGGCCGCGTCGCTGATGGCCAGGTTGCGTACACCGCATTGCACCAGAGCCGTGCGCGACACCGGGTCAAGCTTCAGGATTTTGTTGAACTTGGCCATCGACAAGGTGACACCCACGGCGTTGGGCATGGCCCCGCCCGACAGGCCGGTCCCGGCACCGCGCGCCACCACCGGCACGCCCAGGGTGTGGCAGATTTTCAGGACGGCGGCCACCTGCGCTTGTGTTTCGGGCAGGGCCACCACCAGCGGGCGTTGGCGGTAAGCGGTTAAACCGTCGCACTCATAGGGCGTTGTGTCTTCGTTGTTCCAGAGCAGCGCGTGTGCCGGCAAGCATTCCAGCAGTCCTTTGACAACCAGCGCCTGGCGCTCTGATCTTTGCAAGGCATTCAGGCTGTCTGGAGAGAGGGGTGCGTTCATGGGCTTGATCCGGTAACGTAAAACATGGTTTGGACTTTAAGCGAAATTGAATGCCGTTGGTGCGAAGAAACTTAAACCATCAGTTGAAAAAAATGCGGCCCGCTGATTCGGCTGGGTCACCACGGAGTCGCCCTGCACCTCGAAAAAGCCATGGGCCTGGCCTGGTGGACTGGGCCGGTCAAACCATACTCTGCCTGAGCCATTCGGCAAAGGCTACACATTCCCAGCGTTCCATCATGCCGGTGCGCCAGCACAGGTAGTGGGCATGCGGACTGGGTACATTGCTGGCAAATTCCTCGCTGGTTCCCAGGCGCACCAGCGAGCCGTTTTCCAGCCAGGGCAAGGCCAGCTTGAGGCGAATCAAGGCAATGCCCATGCCGGCCGCTGCGCCGTCGCACATCAGGCCAACATCGTTGAACTGCGAGCCTTCCAGCGGCTCGGGCCAGTCCAGCCCGCGGGCGGCAAACCAGGTGCGCCAGGGCTCCAGCGGGCTGCGCAACAGCGCCTCGCCTTCCAGGTCTTGTGCCACGTCAAACGGCCCGTGCTCGCGCACAAAGGCGGGCGACGCGAGTGGCGTGACTTCGTCCTTGAGCAGACAGACGTGCTCGACATCGGCGTAACGTCCGGTGCCAAACCGGATCATCAGGTCGGCGTCTTCGGCCACCACATCTAGCAGCGGAATCGAGATTTGCAGGGTGAGGTCGATCTCGGGGTAGGCCTCGGTGAACTGGCGCAGGCGAGGTATCAGAATCGAGCGCGCAAAGGTTGGCGTGACGGCCAGGCGCAGCTTGCGTTTGCCCGGTGTCGTGGCCGAGCTGGGGAATTTTTGTAGCATGCTCAAACCGTCGCGCACATGCGCCAGGTAGGCTGCACCTTCGGTCGTGAGCGAAAAATCGGCCCGTCCAAACAACTTGGTACCTATGATTTGCTCAAGCTGCTTGACCCGGTGGCTTACCGCGCTGGGCGTTACGCAGAGTTCTTCTGCAGTTTGTGTGACGCTACGCAAACGCGCCAGCGCCTCAAAAGTCAGCAGGCATTGAATGGGGGGGATGCGGGCAATGGACATGACATGATTGTGGCAGGCGGTGGCTTGGATGCACTGCGTAGAATCCCTGCTTTATGACTGATCGTACCGCCGTAATTGCCCAATACCTGATCCCCAAGCAGGCCATCACTTTGCTGGCCGGGCGCATCGCGCGCGCGCAGGGTGGCGCGCTGACGACCCGCTTGATCGCCTGGTTTGTGCAGCGCTACCGCGTCAATATGCTTGAAGCCGCCAACCCGGAACTGGCCAGCTACGCCACCTTCAACGATTTTTTTACCCGCGCCCTCAAAGCCGGTGTGCGGCCACTGGCGCAGGCGGACCTGATTTGCCCGGTCGATGGCGCCATCAGCCAGTTTGGCCGCATCGAAGGTCAGCAGATATTCCAGGCCAAGGGTCACCACTACAGCAGCACCGCGTTGGTCGGCGGCGACGCCACGCTGGCCGCGCAGTTTGACAACGGCCACTTTGCCACGCTGTATCTGAGTCCGCGCGACTACCACCGCATCCACATGCCGTGCGCCGGGCGTTTGATGCGCATGATCTATGTGCCGGGCGACCTGTTTTCGGTCAATCCCACCACCGCACGCGGCGTACCCGGCTTGTTCGCCCGCAACGAGCGCGTGGTCTGTGTGTTTGAAGGCGAACATGGCCCGTTCGTGCTGGTGCTGGTCGGTGCCACTATCGTCGGCAGCATGGCCACCACCTGGCATGGCGCCGTCAACGCGTCGCGTCCTGGGCGCTTGAGTGAGTGGCACTATGAAAACGAGGCGATCACGCTCCAGCAGGGCGACGAGATGGGCCGCTTCTTGCTGGGCTCCACCGTGGTCATGCTGTTCCCGCATGGCCCGCTCAAATTCAATCCGGCGTGGCAGCCGGGCGCTGCCATCCGGCTGGGTGAGGTCTTGGCGAGCCATTCCCAGGGCGCTTTTTAAGCCACGACCACATTGTGGGCCATCCTCAGGAGTCCCTCGGAGGTGGTTTGAATCCAGTTGTTTCGCCTATGCTGCTGTTTCAACTTGTAAGGTGCATTGACTTTGTTGCAAGATGCGGATTGAATCGCAGCCTTTCGACCACACCACAAAGGCAAACCATGAAGAGCTTCAAAAAATTCGTCTCCGCGAGCATGATCGTCTGTATCACCGCTGCCGGTCTGCCCTTCAGCGCGCAAGCCCGCATGGTGGCGACCGAAGAAATTACGGCACCGGCTGCCAGTGGTACCCTGAGCGTCAGCCGTGACGCAGTGAACCAATTTCTGGTGCGCGATGACGTTCGCCAGGCCATGCTTGGCCAGGGCGTGACGCCGCAAGCCGCGCTGGAGCGTGTGGCCGCCATGTCCGACGCTGAAGTGGCCCAACTGGCGGGTCGCATCGACCAAGCCCCGGCGGGTGCCGGTGTGGTGGGTATCTTGTTCACCGTGTTCATCGTGCTGCTGGTGACCGACATCATGGGCTTGACCAAGGTGTTTCCGTTCACACGATCAGTTCGATGATCGGTCGACTCATTGGTCTGCGAACCCCCGTTTTGACGGGGGTTTTTGTTTGGGCAGCGCTGCTGCTGAGCGGTTGCGCCACCCCTCAGGTGGCCCTGCTGGATGCGCAGTGGCCGCCGGAGCTCCCGGCGCAGGTCGCGTTGTCTCGGGTGCCGTTTTTCCCGCAGGAAGACTATGAATGCGGCCCTGCCGCGCTGGCCATGGTCGCCAACGCAGCCGGTGTCAGGGTCACCCCTGATGCTCTGGTGGATCAGGTTTACCTGCCAGGCCGTCAAGGCTCGCTGCAGCCAGAAATGCTGGCCGTGACGCGCCGGCAGGGTTTGCTGGCTTACCCATTGCAGCCGAGCATCCAAGTTGTGCTGCGCGAAGTGGCGGCGGGCAACCCGGTGCTGGTGTTCCAGAACCTGGCGTTTTCAATTTACCCGGTTTGGCACTACGCCGTGGTGATGGGCTATGACCGGGCGCGCCATGTGCTGCTGCTGCACTCCGGGGTCACGGCGCGCATGGAAATTTCGCTATTTGCCTTCGAGCGCACCTGGGCGCGCGGGCAATATTGGGCCATGCTGGCGCTCAAACCTGGGCAACTGCCCGCCACCGCCGAGCCCCAGACTTACACCGCCGCCGCCGCCACGCTGGAGCGCACCGATGCGCGCGGCGCACAACAGGCTTTTGCCGCCGCGCTGCAGCGCTGGCCGGATGAGCGCGCCGCCTTGCTGGGCGCGGGCAACAGCGCCTATGCGCTGGGTCAGCGCGAAGCTGCCGCCACGGCCTACCGCCAGACGGTGTTCAAGCACCCCGACTTCGCCGACGGCTGGAACAATCTGGCGCAGGTGCTCATGGAGTTGGGTCGCCACGCCGAGGCCAGTCAGGCTATTGCCCGCGCAGTGGCATTGGGCGGTGAGCGCCTGCCGGACTACCTGACGCTGCAGGCGCAGATCGACCAGAAATAGGCCCGCAGCCCTTGCCGAAAAGGTCGAATACAGTTCACCCCGCCGCAGCAATTGGGCGCGCGGACTCAACTGGGTAAGGCGCTGGCGCAGCGGTTTTGGCGCTTGGGCTATTGTCTGAGTGACTGCCTTGGTGGGGGCTTGTTTGCAGCGGTTGCGGCTGGCAGGATAAGGGCTGGGGCGGCGGCCTCATACTGTCAAAGGCCCAGAAATCGGCCGCCACCCAGCCCTTATCCTGCCGGTGAGCGTGGTCAATGGTTGCGACAAGAAGACAGGAAGTGTGGATAGCCACGCCGACATTTTTGACTGTTTTGCAGCGTTACCTGACAGCCACCGGTACCCGCTTTCGGGCAGGTCAATTCGATGATTTTGGCGAACGGTCAGACACTGTTGACGGACGCCTTGAGGAACGTAGCATTACCGCTATGAAAGTAGCGGAAAATCCTTCATACTTTCGTCATATGATGTCAAACCCGAGCAATTTCTAATGAAGATGATCGCTTCCTGGCTCTTTGCCTTGGCCGGATTGTTCATGGGCTGCCTTGCTTGCGCTGGCGCTATTGATGCTGGCCGCCTTGCCACCGTTGATGACCACACCTTGGCCGCGACCGCTCAATCTGAAGTGACGATTCTGTCCCTTGCGCAGTATCTCGGCGCGGGGGCTAGTAGCGATGTTGAAAAAGCCCGCGCGGTATATCGTTGGGTCGCGGATCGCATTGCCTACGATGCCAAGAGCTTTTTTAACCAAACACACTCAAGCGTTGATCCTGATGCCGTATTGCAATCGCGCCTTGCAATCTGCGGCGGTTACGCTGCATTGTTCGAGCGCCTTGCCAAGGAGTCCGGGTTGGAGGCTACCACCATTTTTGGCTATGCGAAAGGTATTGCCCACATACCCGGAAGTAGCATGGCCGAGCCGAATCATGCTTGGAATGCGGTAAAAATTGACGGCAAGTGGCAGCTCATTGACACGACTTGGGGTAGTGGTTACATAAGCGATGGTGCCTGGGTAAAGCAGTTCAGTGAAACGTTTTTCTTGCCATCGCCAGAACAGCTTGCTTTCTCGCACTTCCCGCAAGACGCTGCCTGGCAGCTGCGCTCGGAACGATCACTATCGAAGACGGAATTCGAGTCCCTGCCAGAAATTAATACGGCCTTTTTCAACCTCGGGATTGATCCGTCTGACGTATGGAAAACCGTAAAGTCGCAGGAATTCAAGGGTGCGTTGGTTCATACTTTCGACCTGCCCGCTGGCGTGGCAAAGGTGCGCAACGCACCTTTGTCCTATCAGCTTCCTGTGGGAAGCACGCAGCACTTTGAAATCATGTCAGCGTCGTTTGAGAAAATGGCTGTCGAATACAACAAAAAGTGGCTACCGATGCAAAAAAAAGGTGACGTGTTCTCCATCGAAATCGCAGCCAAATCCAAAGGCGAACTGTCCGTGAACGGCAAGACACCAACATCCAGGAAACATGCTACGGTCTTGGAGTACATCGTCGACTAGGTCGGCCAAAAACAGATAGAGAATTCAAGCGCATTAAGCCAACTATGCACCGGAAAATGGGCCTCACAAAGCACACTTACGGCCTCAACTGGTTGCGGGTTTTTTCGGAGACGAGAATTTCGCTTTTCCCCAATGAAAATGATGAGTTCTGCGTCGCAATGCTGCTTGCGTGTCAGACTTTTGATTTTCACCCATTCACCCATTCACCCATTCACCAATGAAGATAACTTTTCTGTGATCAGAATTTGTCTTTTGATGCCATTTCTCCCACAGCGAGAAACCCGCAACCAGTTGCCGGCTAACAAACTTCGAGCGCTAGTTCGTTGCCGCTTGCTTATAACTGTCAAGTGGGCCACCAGTTGAGTCCCTTGCCATTGGCAGTCCAAAAGTTCCCCAATACCAGCGCCATTTTTAAGGGATACCTATCGCAGTTGCCGTTGATTTGGTGTCGAGTTCAATTCGGTTTGACTGCCGGGGGTGGAGCTTTTGCCTTTGAGTCGCATGACTTCGCATACAGATAGAGATAGATGCTATGGATGCCTCCCTCCTTAATCGCTGAAGAATTGTGGCACTGCGATAGAACAGCCGTCAATCAGGAAGAAACCACCCCGCATGGGTTGGATCCTCTGATGAATACGGCATCAAAGTGCCCAGAGTGTGATAGACCTAGGTCTCCACTAAACACAGAGGATCCGCCATGAATCGTAATACAGGAATGAACGCCGGACAAATCATCGGCACCATGAACGGCCAACAAGTGATGGGTCTGGACATCGCCAAGCACGTGTTTCAGATGCACACCGTGAACATGGGTACGGGCGAGATCGTCAACGTGCAGATCAAGCGCGCCAAGGTAGTGGAGCACTTTGCCAACCTCGCCCCTTGCCTGATTGCGATAGAGGCCTGTGGTGGTGCGCACCACTGGGCGCGTGAACTGAGCAAACTTGGGCACACGGTGCGACTGTTGCACGCCAAGGTTGTGCGCCCCTTTGTCAGCGGCAACAAAACCGACGCCACCGATGCCCGTGCGATCTGGTTGGCGGTGCAGCAGCCGGGGGTGAAGTTTGTGGGCACCAAGACGGCAGCGCAGCAAGCAACGCTTACATTGCACCGCCAGCGCGAGCTACTCATGAAAATGCGCATCATGCAGACCAACGCCTTGCGCAGTCTGCTCTACGAGTTTGGGGCCACCTTTGCCAAGGGGAAAAGGGCCTTGTTCAAGGACATTGTGGAAACCCTTGAAGGATTGGCGCATACATTGCCGCAGTTGGTGCGTGACAGCTTGCACGAGCAGGTGGCGCGCATTAAAGCGATTGAGGTGGATATGCAAGCCATTGAGGTGCGCCTGCAACTCCAACTCAAGCAAGACCCCCAGATGCAGCGCATTGCCCAAATTCCCGGTGTAGGACTACTGACGGCCACCGCAGCCATTGCCACCATGGGGGAAGCCAGCGCATTCAAGTCAGGCAGGGAGTTCTGCGCTTGGCTGGGTTTGGTGCCCAAACAAACTGGTACGGGAGGCAAAGTCCGACTGGGTGCAATCTCTAAGCGTGGCGACACCTATTTGAGGACATTGCTGATCCACGGTGCCCGAAGTGTGATTGCGCACGCTAAAGAGCCGGGGCCGTGGCTGCAGGGCATCAAGGCTCGGCGTCCCTCCAACGTGGTATTTGTAGCGCAGGCGGCCAAGATGGCCAGAACGATCTGGGCCATGACAGCCAAAGCACAGGATTACGACAAAGGCTTCAAGAGCATCAGGCCCCAAGCTGCGTGATGCTGAAGTCGCCCAGGATTGAAAAAGCAACGACCCGAGCAACAGACGAATGAAAGGACTATGGTTTTAGCCTTGGAAGGCTAGCAGGTGGCAAAAAGCGAAGTGATGTGAAACAGGTCAGACCGGTGGCGAGCTAAACCTGAGAATTTCCTGGGACATAAAGAGTCCGTCGGATAGAAAAGGAGCACGTCAGCGAATATGCATCGGGGCCAGTGCAAAGTCGGGGGAGCCTGACCAACCCACAAACAAGGCCGAAT
>Ga0156771_131_pt1:0-40000 | contig 41810 bp, 30 predicted proteins | sample RifOxyD3_FD_116170 | JGI IMG/M metagenome (GOLD analysis project Ga0156771, IMG submission 116170) | Burkholderiales bacterium RIFOXYD12_FULL_59_19 | reverse complement strand
ATTTGTGAAATTAATATTTGCGCCCGTTAAACAGACCAGGCCAACCGGCACTGCTAGACTGTGTTTTTGACCTTTGACATCTTCACTTATGATTTTCATAACAGGCGGGGCAGGCTTCATTGGTTCACACACATGTTTAGAGCTGCTCAACGCAGGATTTTCCGTCACCGTTTTTGACAACTTCTGCAACAGTCAGCCCGAAGCTTTGGTCAGAGTTCAGCAGATTACTCACAAAGAGCTGACCGTAGTTCGAGGTGACATCCGCGATCGGTTCAGCCTTGAAGCCGCTTTAAGAAAAAGTGGCGCTCGCGCCGTGATTCATTTTGCTGGCCTCAAGGCAGTTGGCGAGTCTGTGCAGTTGCCGCTGAGTTATTACGACAACAATGTCACAGGCACACTTTGCCTTTTGCAATCGATGCAAAGTTGCCAAATCAAGACCCTGGTGTTCAGCTCCTCGGCCACTGTGTATGGTAACCCTCAATATCTGCCGCTCAACGAAGACCACCCACTCGCAAGCACCAATCCCTACGGCCAAACCAAGCTGGTGATTGAAAACATGCTGCGCGATCTCCAACGCAGTGATGCCACATGGCGTATTGGCATACTACGTTATTTCAATCCAGTAGGCGCACATGCCAGCGGCTTGATTGGCGAAGACCCACAAGGGATTCCAAACAACTTATTGCCCTATGTGGCCCAGGTTGCCGTAGGCAAGCGCGAATTTCTCAACATTTGGGGCAACGACTACGACACGCCTGATGGCACGGGGGTGCGCGATTACATCCATGTCGTGGATTTGGCCCTTGGTCACCTGGCCGCCGTCAACAAACTAGAGAATCAAGGCCAGTGTTTTACTGTGAATTTGGGAACAGGCATTGGCTACAGCGTTTTGGATGTGGTGCGCGCCTTCGAGCAAGCCAGCGGCAAACCCATTACCCGTCAATACTCGCCACGCCGTGCCGGTGATGTCGCCAGTTGTTATGCTGACCCACGACATGCACAGGAGCTACTGGGCTGGCAAGCCCAAAGGGACCTGGCCACCATGTGCCAGGATGCATGGCGATGGCAAGGCAAGAACCCAAATGGGTACAGTGGCCACTGATATTGGGCGATTGAGGGGGTTAAGGACAATGACAACAAAGAGAAAAATCACCATGGCTAAAGGCATGATTTTGGCGGCCGGGCAAGGAACTCGGGTGCGGCCACTGACGAAAAACTTACCTAAACCGATGATCCCCATATTGGGTAAACCTGTGATGGAATACCTGATTGAGCACTTGGCCAACCACGGCATCACCGACATCATGGTCAACGTGGCTCATAACCACTACAAAATCGAACAGTATTTCGGCGATGGTCACCGCTGGGGAGTGCAAATTGGCTATGCCTATGAAGGCATACGGGAACAAGGCGAGATCGTTCCAAAACCCTTTGGTTCTGCTGGCGGCATGCGCCGTATCCAGGACTTCAGCGGATTCTTTGATGAAACCACGCTGGTGCTGTGTGGTGATGCGCTGATTGATCTGGACATTGGTGCGGCCCTGCATGAGCACAAAAACAAAGGCGCGATTGCCAGCGTCGTCACGCTGAATGTTCCCTTGATCGAGGTGCAAAACTACGGAATCGTGGTCGCGGCAGACAATGGACAAATTCAGTCTTTTCAGGAAAAACCTATGCCCAATGACGCTAAGTCGACGCTGGCCAGCACGGGCATTTACATCTTCGAGCCCGAAGTGCTCGAACTGGTGCCACCGAACTCGGTTTACGACATTGGTTCACAACTATTCCCACAATTGGTCGCACAAAAACTGCCTTTCTACGCCCAGAAACGCTTTTTCAACTGGATCGACATTGGCCGCGTCAGTGATTACTGGGCCGTGTTGCAACGCGTGCTACGCGGGGAAGTCGCGCAGATGAACATGCCCGGGCGCGAGGTCAAGCCTGGCATCTGGGTCGGCTTGAATACATCTATCCCATGGGACAAAGTGACCATTGACGGCCCCGTTTACATTGGTTCAAGCGTCTGCATTGAACCCGGTGCAACAGTCATCGGCCCCGCCTGGATTGGCCATGGCAGCCATATTCGGGCGGGCGCCCGGTTGGTACGCAGTATTTTGTTTGAATACACCCGGATCGCCGCAGATATGCGCTTTACCGACATGATCGTATCGCCCACTTATTGCGTTGACCGCACCGGAGAGACGCTTTACCGTGGCGACGAAACCGCCCAGTTGCGCTGGGGCGATGCCCGCGCATGAATTTTCATTTTCAACAGCCTTCACTATGACTACACCCGTTTTAATCCAGCCCGTGGTTTTGTCCGGCGGATCAGGCACACGCCTGTGGCCCCTGTCACGAGAAAAATATCCCAAACAGTTGCTCAGCCTGGTCGGCGATGACTCGCTGCTGCAAGCCACAGTCCGGCGCGTACAGGGTACACCTGGTGTCGAGCTAGCGCCACCCATGGTGGTGTGCAACGAAGAATACCGTTTTGTCATTGCAGAACAATTGCGGCTGCTGGGAGAAAATGGCACCGTGGTGCTGGAACCGTTTGGACGAAACACGGCCCCGGCGCTGACCATGGCGGCTCTTGCGGCGACTAAAAATGCGACGGATCCGGTGCTTCTGGTCATGCCGGCTGACCATGTGATCACCAATGTGCCGGCGTTCCAGCAGGTGGTGAGTCAAGGCGCAGCGTTGGCGGCCAACGGTGTCGTGGTGACCTTTGGCATCACGCCGGATGCACCCGAAACCGGTTACGGCTACATTCAGGCTGGCGCAGCTTATGCTGATGCAGCATGCGCTGACGCCCGCGTGATTGCCCGTTTTGTTGAAAAACCCGACCTGGCCACGGCACAGTCTTACCTGACAGACGGCAGCTACTCATGGAACAGCGGCTTGTTCATGATGCGAGCATCGGTCTGGTTAAGCGCGATGAGCATTTGTCGAGCCGACATTCTGGCAGCTTGCCAAACTGCCTGGGATCAGGGCCAAACCGACGGCGAGTTCATTCGCGTCGGCAAAGAGGCCTTTGCCCAATGCCCCAGCGACTCCATTGACTATGCGGTGATGGAGCGCCTGGCAGCCAACGCAAGCCCCAACGTCACGACGCTGCCACCCGGGGTGGTGCTGCCCCTGATCGCTGGCTGGTCTGACGTTGGCGCCTGGGATGCCCTCTGGCAAGTGCTGCCCAAGGATGGCAGCGGCAACGTTTCCCAGGGCGATGTACTGCTACAAGATTGTGAAAACACACTGGCGCTGTCAGAAGGTCGGCTGATCGCCTGCGTGGGTGTGAGCGACCTGGTGGTGGTAGAAACAGCGGATGCGATTTTGGTGTCTCACAAAAACAAAACCCAGGACGTCAAAAAAATCGTCGATGCACTCAAACGCCAGGGCCGCAGTGAAGGCAGCATCCACCGCAAGGTGTTTCGACCCTGGGGTTGGTACGACGGGGTCGATGCCGGTGAACGCTTTCAAGTCAAGCGCATTGTGGTCAAACCGGGCGGCACCTTGTCACTACAAATGCACCACCACCGTGCCGAACACTGGATTGTGGTCAGCGGCACTGCGCGCGTCACCTGCGGTGAAAATATCTTTTTGCTGTCAGAGAACCAATCTACCTTCATTCCCCTGGGCACAACCCATCGGCTGGAGAACCCGGGGCGTGTGGCGCTGGAAATGATCGAAGTGCAGTCCGGATCTTACCTGGGCGAAGACGACATCGTGCGCTTTGAGGACGTCTACGGGCGCTAATCCCGTTACGCTGCCAGCCCCAGCCGCTGGCAAATCTCCAGTGTGGCCGCACTCTGATTCATGCTGTAAAAATGCAAACCAGGTGCGCCGCCCGCCCGGAGTTGTTCGCACAAGTCTGTCACCACGTCCAGGCCAAATGCCTTGATCGAAGCGGTGTCGTCACCAAACCCCAGCAAACGCAACCGGATCCAGCGTGGAATCTCGGCACCGCAAGCGTCACTGAAACGCATCAACTGCGAGGAACTGGCAATTGGCATGATGCCCGGCACAACAGGAATCTGCACACCCAGCGCATCGGCGTCCTCGACAAACCTGAAGTAAGCGTCCGAGTTGTAAAAATACTGGGTGATGGCCGAATTGGCACCAGCCTGCGCCTTGGCGGCAAAGGCCTTCAGGTCACTCTCGGCTGACTTCGCTTGTGGATGAATTTCCGGGTAAGCCGCCACTTCGATGTAAAAGTCATCGGACATCTCCGCGCGAATAAAGGCCACCAGATCGCTGGCGTAATGAAACTCGCCCCCCGTGCCGTAGCCGCTTGGCAAGTCGCCGCGCAAAGCCACCAGACGCTTGACACCCATGGCTTTAAGTGTAGCCAGTTGCTCGCGCACACCGGCGCGTGTGGCACCAATACATGAAAAATGCGAGGCAGCACTCACACCCTCACTCAAAATGTCACGCACCGTACTGAACGTGCCCTCCTGTGTAGAGCCACCAGCGCCAAAGGTCACCGAGCAAAACTCGGGCATGAGCGCATAGAGCTGCTGACGCACAACGCGCAGCTTCTCAACGCCTTCCGGCGTTTTGGGTGGAAAAAACTCAATGCTGACGGGGAAACGTACGGTGGAGTTCATGGCTAGCGCCTTCAAGAAATGAATTTAAAAAGTACCTTCGCCAGCTGCCATGAATTGCGAATAAAGTCCGCAATGACACGCCCGCATTGCTTTCAGGTACGGTGCTGCAGTAGGTTCAGGCCTTTGTCGCGCAAATGAAAAATTCGCGGTTGCCATCACCACCGGAGATCGGAGAGTCAAACCAATCAGTCACCTTCAGGCCCAACTCGGCGCAGGCTTCACGCAGGCGCTGCTCAACGATGCGGTACATGTCAGCGTCTTTCACAATGCCACCCTTTCCCACCTGGCCAGGCTGCAATTCAAACTGGGGTTTGACCAAGGTCAGCAGCGTGCCACCCGTTTTGAGAAGCGGCACCACCGCCGGCAACACCAGCGTCTGAGAGATGAACGACAGGTCGGCCACGACCAGGTCAAATTCCGGGACAAAATCAGGTGCGGATTCGCCCTCAGATTCGTCAACATCAAATTGACCGTCCGTTCCGGTGCTGCTCTCAAAGGCTGTCATAAGGTCGGACGCTTCGAGGGCACGTGCATTGACACCTTCGACGCACAGCACACGGGGGTCCGCATGCAGCTTGGGGTGCAACTGGGCACTGCCCACATCGACACCCACCACAAAAACAGCTCCCTGTTGCAGCAGGCAGTCAGTGAAGCCGCCCGTGCTTTGACCGACATCCAGGCATTGAAAGCCGGTCACGGACAGGCCCACGTGTTGTAACGCGGCCTCCAGTTTGAGGCCACCGCGAGACACGTAACGTGCCTCGGAATCGTCGAGCAGGCGCACTGGCGCGTCTTCTGCCACCTCGTCACCATTCTTGGCGACACGACGCCAGCCATCGCCTTGCTGCCATTCCACGCCCCCGGCAATCAGGCGTTGTGCCTGAGATCGGGTGCTGGCCAGGCCGCGTTGTACCAACAGTTGGTCAATGCGCATAGCTGCTTAGTAGCGGTAGCTGTCGGCCTTGTACGGACCGGCTTTGCTGACGCCAATGTAAGCGGCTTGCTCGTCGGTCAACTCGGACAACTGGGCACCCACTTTTTTCAAATGCAAACGTGCCACTTTTTCATCCAGATGCTTGGGCAACACGTACACCTGCCCGACCTTGTAGGTCTTGGGTTTGGTGAACAACTCAATCTGCGCAATGGTCTGGTTGGCAAAGCTGGAGCTCATGACAAAGCTGGGATGGCCGGTGCCGCAACCCAGGTTCACCAGACGGCCCTTGGCCAACAGAATGATCCGTTTGGCCGGTGTCTTGCCCTTGGCCGGGAAGATGACGTGGTCGACCTGGGGCTTGATCTCTTCCCACTTGCACTTGGACAGCGATGCCACGTCGATTTCATTGTCGAAGTGGCCAATGTTGCAGACAATCGCCTGATCCTTCATGGCGGCCATGTGCTTGTAAGTGATAACATTTTTGTTGCCGGTGGCCGACACAAAAATATCGCACTTGTCAGCGGCATATTCCATGGTGACCACTTTGTAGCCTTCCATGGCGGCTTGCAGCGCGTTGATCGGGTCAATCTCGGTCACCCACACCTGGGCGCTCAGGGCGCGCAAGGCCTGGGCAGAGCCCTTGCCCACATCACCATAACCGGCCACAACGGCCACCTTGCCCGCAATCATCACGTCGGTGGCACGCTTGATGGCGTCCACCAAAGACTCGCGGCAACCGTACAGATTGTCAAACTTGCTCTTGGTCACCGAGTCGTTGACGTTGATAGCACGCAGCATCAGCTCACCCTTGGCCGACATTTCATTCAGGCGCAACACGCCAGTGGTGGTTTCTTCGGTCACACCGATGATGTTTTTCAGACGGCGGCTGTACCAGGTGGGATCCAGCTGGAGCTTGGCCTTGATGGCGGCATACAGGCAGGTTTCCTCTTCGCTGGTTGGATTGTCGAGCAGGCTGGCATTCTTTTCGGCCTTGGTACCCAGGTGCATCAACAGCGTTGCGTCGCCGCCATCGTCCAAAATCATGTTGGGGCCTTCAGCAGCCGAGCCCTTCTTGCCACCGAACTCGAAAATGCGGTGGGTGTAGTCCCAGTAATCACTCAAAGACTCGCCTTTGTAGGCAAAAACCGGAATGCCTTTGGCCGCCAGTGCCGCCGCAGCGTGGTCTTGAGTTGAAAAAATATTGCATGACGCCCAGCGCACATCAGCGCCCAGAGCCTTCAGGGTTTCAACCAGCACGGCAGTCTGGATCGTCATGTGCAGGCTACCGGTGATGCGTGCGCCTTTGAGCGGCTGCTTGTTGGCGAATTCTTCACGGATGGCCATCAGACCCGGCATTTCGGTCTCGGCAATGTTGAGCTCTTTGCGCCCCCAGTCGGCCAGGCCGATGTCGGCGATGATGTAGTCAGTTGATTTGGCAATTTTTGATGCAGCGTTCATGGTTCACTCCAGAAATTAAAATTCAAACCACTGCCTGCAAGGGAAAAGTCTCACCTCACATGCAGTGGGTGAGCGCCGTTGTGAAACGCCAAGCCGTAGGCCGCAGCGGGTTCCGAGCCTCACTCAGCGCCGGGCTTTTGCCCTTGGCGTGAGCTGCAACGCTCCTCGGAATGCCAGCGATTATAGAGATTCCGAAAAACCCGCCAGGCTAGCGTGGCAACCGCGCGGTAAAGTAAGGTCCCTTTGGCGTGCAAAATACAGCCTATTGTCAAAGTGCCAACGACCCAAGGAATCCAATTGAACGTTTCCGCTACACCCTCAGCCGCTCCTTTGCCAGAGCAAATCAACGCGCATCTACTGCACACCGTGGCAGTCGACCCAGATCGCGCCTCACCCAGCGACCTGATGCAGGCCACCGCACAGGTCGCGCGGGCTCAATTGTCCAAGCGCTGGGTGGCCACGCAAACACTAGAGCGCACGCACAAAGCGCGGCGGGTGGTCTATTTGTCGATGGAATTCCTCATGGGGCGCACCCTGTCCAACGCCTTGGATGCATTGAACCTGACCCAAGGCGCCAGCGCAGGTTTGGCGCAGCATGCGCAACAACTCGAAGACATTGCCGACCTGGAACGTGATGCCGCTTTGGGCAATGGCGGCCTGGGTCGATTGGCCGCATGTTTTCTGGACTCAATGGCCACCTTGGGCTTGCCCTCGTTTGGCTATGGCATTCGTTATGAATACGGCATGTTTGCCCAGGAGATCCAAAACGGCAGTCAGGTTGAATACCCAGACTCCTGGCTGCAAGACGGCACGCCCTGGGAATTTCCCCGCGCCGACATTACCTACCCGGTCCGCTTTGGCGGTTGGGTCACGCACAAAAACGACATCGCCATCTGGCAGCACGCCGGTGAAGTGGCGGCCAAAGCCTACGACATGGTGGTACCCGGCCATGGCACCACCAAGGTCAGTACCCTGCGCCTGTGGAAAGCCGTGGCACCGGCGCACTTTGACCTGGGCGCCTTCAACACTGGCGACTACGCCCGCGCTGCCAGCACCAAAAACGAGTTTGAAAACATCTCCTGGGTGCTCTACCCGAACGACAGCACACCCGCTGGCCGTGAATTGCGCCTCAAGCAGGAGTATTTCTTTGTCGCCGCCTCGATGCAAGACCTGGTCAAGCGCCACCTGAACGAACACCCCACGCTGCACAACCTGGCCGAACACGTGGCGATTCACCTCAACGACACCCACCCGGCCATTGGCGTCGCCGAGCTGATGCGTATTTTGTGTGACGAGCATGGCTTCAATTGGGACCATGCCTGGGCACTGTGCGGCAAAACTTTCTCATACACCAACCACACCCTGATGCCCGAGGCGCTGGAGACCTGGCCAGTGAGCCTGATTCAACAAGTACTGCCGCGCCACCTGGAAATCATTTTCCGCATCAACAAGGAGTTTCTAGACCTGGCGGCGCGCTTTCGCCCTGGCGACCATGAGTTTCTGAAACGTTTGTCCCTGATTGACGAAACCGGCGAGCGACGGGTACGCATGGCCCACTTGTCGGTAGTGGGTAGCCAACAGGTCAATGGCGTTTCGGCTCTGCACTCCGAACTACTGGTGCACACCATCTTTGCCGACTTTGCGTCGCTGTGGCCCAAGCGTTTTACCAATATGACCAACGGCGTCACCCCCCGACGCTGGCTGGCACAGGCTAATCCAGGCTTGGCCAGGCTGCTTGATGACACGCTGGGAAACCAATGGCGAACCAACCTGGACCAGTTGAAACGCCTTGAAGACCGCCTGGGGGACCATGACTTTGCCAACAAGTTCATGGCCATCAAACGCGCCAATAAGGTCCGCCTGGCCGACTTGATTGAAAAAACCACCGGCATCACTGTCAGCCCGGACAGCCTGTTTGACGTCCAGGTGAAGCGCATCCATGAATACAAGCGGCAATTGCTCAACGTCTTGCACGTGGTTGGCCGCTACCAGGCCATTTTGGCCAACCCCGATGCACCCTGGGTGCCACGTACGGTCATTTTTGCGGGCAAGGCGGCATCAAGTTACCAAGCCGCCAAATCGATCATCCGGCTCATCCACGATGTCGGACTGACCATCAACAATGACCCCCGGGTGGGCGACAAGCTCAAACTTGTTTTTATTCCCAATTACGGTGTCTCGGTGGCCGAGACCATCATGCCAGGGGCAGATTTGTCCGAGCAAGTCTCCACGGCCGGTACCGAAGCTTCCGGCACGGGCAACATGAAGCTGGCCCTCAACGGGGCGCTGACCATTGGCACCGACGACGGTGCCAACATCGAAATTCGGCAAAACGTGGGCGACGAAAACATCTTTATTTTTGGCCTCAAAACCCCCGAAGTCCGCGACCTGCGGGTGGCGGGCTACCACCCACTGAATTACTACGACAACAACCCGGCCCTCAGGGCGGTGCTGGATGCCATTGGCGGTGGCCAGTTCTCACCCGACGAACCAAGCCGTTACAGCGCCCTGATGAATTCACTGGTGTGGGGCGGCGACCACTACATGCTGCTGGCCGACTATGCCTCGTACGTGGCCACCCAGGCTCAGGTGGATGCGCTTTACCACCAACCCGATGAATGGTGTCGACGCGCCATTCGCAACGTGGCAGGCATGGGGGTGTTTTCATCAGACCGCACCATTGCCCAATACGCCAACGACATCTGGCATGTGACAAGCCTGGGCGACTAAGGGCGACAATGCAGCGCCCCATTGAAAAAGACCAGCATGCTGACCCAAAATGACATCGAATTGATTTGCAACGCCAGTCATGGTGACCCGTTTGCGGTACTGGGGCCGCATCAGGTGTCCCCCAAGCACTGCAGCGTGCGGTGCTTTTTGCCGCAGGCCACCCAGGTGGACGTGGTGTCCCCGCAAGGCCAGACACTGGCGACGCTGGCACAGCAGCACAGCACTGGTTTCTTTGAGGCCACCGTGCCAATGGCGGCGGGTGACGCCTACCAACTTCAGGTGCAGTGGGCCAACGGCCAGCACAGCACCCTGGAAGACACCTACCGTTTTCCGCTGGTATTGGGCGAAATGGACGTCTGGCTGTTGGGCGAAGGCACCCATTTGCGCCCGTTTGAGGTGCTTGGCGCGCATCCGGGCACGATGCTGGGGGTGGCCGGCACGCGCTTTGCCGTGTGGGCACCTAACGCCTCACGCGTCAGCGTGGTGGGCGACTTCAACTTTTGGGACGGCCGCCGCCACGCCATGCGCCTGCGCCGTGAATGCGGCGTCTGGGAGCTGTTTTTGCCCGGCGTGCCTGTGGGCTCGCTTTATAAATTTGAGGTCCGCACACAAGGCGGCGAAGTCTTGTCCGCACGCGCCGACCCCTATGCGCTACAGGCCGAGTTACGCCCCGCCACCGCCAGTGTGGTCGGTCAACTGCCGCCTAAAGTCAATCCGTCAACGCAACGCCAGGCTGCCAACGCGCTGGACGCCCCAGTCAGCATTTACGAGGTGCATCTGGGCTCGTGGCGACGCATCACCGAAGACGGCAACCGCTGGCTGACCTGGGACGAGCTGGCCGACACCCTCATCCCCTACGCGCAAGACATGGGTTTCACCCATCTGGAACTGATGCCGGTCAGCGAGCACCCGTTTGACGGCTCCTGGGGCTACCAGCCCATTGGCCTGTACGCGCCTACGTCTCGTTTTGGCGACGCCAGCGGTTTTGGCCGCCTGGTGCAGCGCTGCCACGCCGCTGGCATTGGCCTGATCTTGGACTGGGTCCCCGCGCACTTCCCGTCGGATGCGCACGGGCTGGCCAATTTTGACGGTACCCATTTGTACGAATACGCTGACCCGCGCGAAGGCTTCCACCAGGACTGGAACACCCTGATCTACAACCTGGGCCGCACCGAGGTCAGCAACTTCCTGGTTGGCAATGCCTTGTACTGGCTGGAGCGTTTTGGCGTCGATGGCCTGCGCGTCGACGCGGTGGCGTCCATGCTCTACCGCGACTACAGCCGCAAAGCCGGCGAATGGATTCCCAATATGTTTGGTGGACGCGAGAACCTGGAAGCGATTGCTTTCCTGAAACGCGTCAACGAAGTGGTCGGGGTGGAATGCCCGCAGGCCATCACGCTGGCCGAAGAGTCAACCGCCTACCCGGCGGTATCGCGCCCCACCTATGCCGGCGGTCTGGGTTTTCACTACAAGTGGAATATGGGCTGGATGCATGACACCCTAAGCTACATGGCACGTGATCCGCTCTACCGCCAACACCATCAGGGGGAAATGACTTTCAGCCTGGTCTACGCGTTCAATGAAAACTTTGTGCTGCCGATCTCGCACGACGAAGTGGTGCACGGCAAGGGCTCGCTGCTGACCAAGATGCCGGGCGACCGCTGGCAACAGCTGGCCAATGTCCGCGCTTTTCTGGGCTACATGTTTGGCCACCCCGGCAAAAAGCTGCTGTTCATGGGCTGCGAATTTGCCCAGGAGCGCGAATGGAATCACGACCAGAGCCTGGACTGGCATCTGTTAGACGAGCCTACACACGCGGGCATCCAACGCCTGGTGCGCGACCTCAACAAGTTGTACCGCGCCACCCCTGCCCTCTATCAACAAGACTTTGTGCCTGCGGGTTTTGAATGGATTGACCACGGCGATTCTGCACGCTCGGTGCTGAGCTTTGTGCGCCATGGCCTGAATGCCAACACGTTCACGGTGGTGGTGTGCAACTTAACGCCACAAGTATGGAACGGCTACCGTTTGGGCGTGCCCCGACCGGGTCACTACCGGGAGGTCATCAACACCGACTCCACCCATTACGGTGGCAGCAATGTGGGCACGCCCCTGGGCATGGCCACCGCCGAAAATGTGCCCTGTCACGGCAAACCCTATTCCATCCTGTTGACACTCCCCCCACTCGCTACCGTATTTTTCGAATGGACCACTTGATCGCCAACAGCCTGCAGGCTGGCCACCCCTGGCCCATGGGCGCCCATTTTGATGGCCACGGGGTGAACTTTGCGGTGTTTTCAGCCCACGCCCAGTCCATGGAACTGTGCCTCTTCGACGCCGAGGGCCGACAGGAGCTGGCACGCCTGCCTTTTCCCTGTCATACCGTCGATGTCTGGCATGGCTACCTGCCGGGAGCGCAACCCGGCTTGGTGTACGGACTGCGCGCCCATGGCCCCTGGTGGCCCGACAAGGGCCACCGGTTTGACGCCAGCAAATTGCTACTGGACCCATACGCCCGCGACATTGTGGGCCATTTCGATTGGCGCGACGAGCATTTCACCCCTGACCGCCATTTCCCAGGGCACAAGCGCAATCACGACAACGCGACTATGGCACTCAAAGGCCGCGTCACGCACGACCAGTTTGACTGGGGCGATGACAGCACCCCGGGCACGACACTGACCAACACCGTGCTGTACGAATGCCATGTCAAAGGCTTTTCCAAGCTCAACCCGCTGATTCCGACCGAACTGCGCGGCAGCTACGCCGGGTTGGCGCACCCTGCCTCGATCAACCACCTCAAGGGTCTGGGCGTTACCGCAATCAACCTGTTACCGGTGCAATACAGCCTCAGCGAAGAGCGCTTGGTCAACCAGGGGATCGCCAACTACTGGGGCTACAACACCCTTGGGTTTTTTTGCGTCAACCCGCAGCTGGCCAGCAGCCCGGATGCCAGGGCCGCACGCGATGAGTTTCGCTCCATGGTGCGTACCCTGCACACGGCCGGCCTCGAAGTGATTCTGGATGTGGTCTACAACCATACCGCAGAGGCCGACGAGTCTGGCCCAACCATCAACTTCAGGGGGCTAGACAACGCCAGCTATTACCGCTTGCCGACCGATGACCCCAGCCACTATGAAAACTACAGTGGCTGCGGCAACACCCTGAACCTGCGCCAGCCCAAGGTGTTGCAGATGGTGATGGACAGCTTGCGTTATTGGGTTGTCGACATGCACGTCGACGGTTTTCGCTTCGATTTGGCACCCGTGCTGGGTCGTACCGACACCGGCTTTAGCGCCCAAGCTGCATTTTTTGCGGTCATGGCGCAAGATCCGGTGCTGTCACGCGTCAAGATGATCGCCGAGCCCTGGGACACCGGACCGGGTGGCTACCAGGTGGGCGGTTTTCCGCGCGGCTGGCTGGAGTGGAACGACAAGTTCAGGGACTGCATGCGGCGTTTTTGGGTTCAAGGTGCTGCCGCCAGCGATGAAATGCCATCGGGCTGCACGCGCGGCAACTTTGCCATGCGCCTGTGTGGCTCATCTGACCTGTACCAGGAGCGGCGCCGCGCTCCGGCCAAGTCAGTGAACTATGTAGTCTCACACGACGGGTTTACCCTGCGCGATCTGGTTAGCTACAACCAGCGCCATAACGAGGCCAATGGCGAAAACAACCGTGACGGTCACAACGACAACCTGAGCTTCAACTGCGGTATGGAGGGTCCCAGCGATGACCCCATGGTAACGACACTGCGCGACCGCTTGCAGCGCGTGTTGTTGGCCAACACGCTGCTGGCGCAGGGCACCCCCATGTTATGTGCCGGCGACGAGTTGGGCCACAGCCAGGGCGGCAATAACAACCCCTATTGCCAGGACAACGCCACCACCTGGATCGACTGGTCTGCGCCTGACAACGATCTGCTGGCCTTTACCCAACACCTGCTGACGCTCAGGCACCAGCTCCAGCCTTTTGCCAACAAATGGTACAGCGGCGTTGCCGATGCCAATGGACTCTATGATGTGTCCTGGTGGAACGCCAACGGCAGTGTGTTACAGCATGAGGCCTGGCACCATGCCACCGATCGGACGCTGGCTTGCCTCATTGGTAAACCTGGGCGCAGCGCCACCCCGCTGCTGATGCTGTTCAATGCCGGCGCCATGCGAGAGGCTTTTGTATTGCCGCCCGGCCATTGGCACGCCTTGCTGGACACCAGCCAGCCACGGGGTCAAAGCAACTGCACCGCGAGCTCGACCTTGCCCGTGCCAGCCCACAGCATGATGTTGCTGCAACACCGCGCCAACCTGTCCGGTCCGCTAACAACGCACCAGCCTGCGCCGTCAGCCACCTCGCACCTTAACTAAAACGCAGCCTGTCAAAGCCAACGCGGCCACTGGCCGCTGTGATGTCGGCCAAGCGCTGCGCAACCTCAGGTCCCACCCAGTCCCACCCGAAGCGCCACGACCAGCAGCCCATGGTGCCGGGCGTGTTCATGCGGTGCGCGCTGCCAAGTCCCAGCGCATCCTGAAACTGGCACAGCGACAAACGTGCCACAGAAAAGCTCGCCGCACGCACCATCGCCCAATGCACTTCATGGCCATCGATACCCAGGTAGTGCGTGGCAAAGGCGCGTTCGTGGGCGCTGCAACTGGCCCACCAACCCGGCACGGTGTCGTTGTCGTGGGTGCCGGTATAAACCACCGTATTGGGCTCAAAATTGTGCGGCAAAAAGGCGTTCCCCGCATCACCCGAAAACGCAAACTGCAACACCCGCATGCCCGGAAAGCCGGTGCACTCACGCAAACGATTCACCTCGGACGTGATGATGCCCAAATCTTCGGCAATGATGGGCAAATCACCCAGGGCTTGCGCCAAAGCGTCAAACAAGGCCATGCCTGGCCCCAGCCGCCAGCAGCCTTTGACGGCGGTTGGCTCATCGGCTGGAATTTCCCAGTAATCTACAAAACCACGGAAATGGTCAATGCGCACTAGATCAGCCAGGTGCAGCTGACGGCGCATTCGCTCAATCCACCAGCGGTAGCCGTCATGCGCCATGGCCGCCCAGTTGTAAAGCGGATTACCCCAGCGCTGACCGGTCGCCGAGAAAAAGTCGGGCGGCACACCCGCCACCGCCAGCGGTTGCCCGGCGGCATCAAGCTCATACAGGTCCGGCCTGGCCCAGCAATCGGCACTGTGATGGGCCACAAAAATCGGCAAGTCACCGACCAGCCGCACGCCCTTGTTATGGGCATAACTTTTCACGGCCTGCCATTGCAACTCGAATTGCCACTGCACAAAACACCAAAAGGCAATTTCCTGCGCGTGGCTGGCGCGCGCCTTGGCCAGCGCCACCACATCACGCTGTGCCAGCGCAGGTGGCCACTCGGGCCACAGAGTCGGGCAATAGGCCTGATCAAGCGCCATAAACAAGCTGTAATCGGCCAGCCAGGCCTCCTGACTCAGGACCCAGGCGGCCAGATCAGCCCGTTCCTGCGCGGAGGCGTGCTGCTCGAACCCGGCAAAAGCCTCGCGCAACTTTTGCAAGCGCCAGGGTGTCACCACCGCATAGTCAACACGTGTGTCGTCCCACACGGCCTGCACGCTGTGTGCGTCCAGCCAACCACGCTGCACCAATGGCTCCAATGCCACCAGCAACGGGTTGCCCGCAAAGGCAGAGCTACCCATGTACGGCGAATCCCCAGGGCCCACAGGCCCGAGCGGTAAGGTTTGCCATACGCTCTGCCCCGCAGCATGCAACCAGTCAATGAAGAAATAGGCATTTGGTCCCAGGTCACCCACGCCGTGCGGACCCGGCAAAGAGGTGGGGTGCAACACCACCCCGGCGGCGCGTTGCACCATCCATGAATCAGCCATGCGTCTGCAACTCCAATAAATTTAGAAAAAGATCTCGTACCGGCCCAGCCCGCTCAGACGAGCAAGTGCCGGTACAGCGCCACATACTGCGCCGCTGCCGTATCCCAACCCAGGGACTGCTGCATGGCGCGCTGGCGCACGCTGTGCCACTCGCTTTTTCGGGCATAAAGCGCCAGCGCGCGGCGCATGGCAAGATCAAGCGCCTCAGGAGTGAAATCATGAAAGACAAAACCATTGGCCGTGCCGTCTGCAAGGTTTTCCAGTGCGCAATCCACCACCGTGTCTGCCAACCCACCCACCCGGTGCACCAGTGGCAAGCTGCCGTATTTCAGGCCATACATTTGGGTCAGGCCACAGGGCTCAAAACGCGACGGTACCAGCGTCACATCGGTGGCCGAAAAAATTCGATGGGCATAGGCCTCGTCATAACCAATGCGCACCGACACCGCTTGCGGATTGGCTGCCGCACGCGCCCTGAAGGCCGCTTCAAGGCTTGTATCCCCGGTGCCCAGCACCACCAGCTGACCGCCACGGGCGATCAGGTCATCGATCACGCCCAACACCAGGCTCAAGCCTTTTTGTTCGGTCAGCCGACTCACCACGCCAAACAACGGGGCATCGGGTGCTAGCGCCAGCCCAAGCTCCTGCTGTAACGCCGCTTTGCAGCGCGCCTTGCCAGCCGGTTTTGTGGTTTCGAAAGCATGGGGAATCAACGCATCTGTAGCGGGGTTCCAGACGGCTTCATCCACCGCATTGAGGATGCCACTCAGGTCGTGGGCACGGGCACGCAACAGGCCATCGAGCCCACAGCCCTGCTCCGGGGTCTGGATTTCCTGCGCATAAGTCGGGCTCACCGTGGTGATGTGGTCCGCGTAATAAAGCCCCGCTTTCATGAACGACAGCTGACCATGGAACTCCAGTCCGTTCACGGAAAACGCATGGGGAGGCAAACCCAGGTCAAAGAAATGGATCGGTGCAAACACCCCCTGGTAGGCCAGGTTGTGCACGGTGTAGACACTTGCCACCCGGCGGCCCCGAGCAGGTCCAAACGCCAGGTAGGCCGAGGTCAGCGCGGCGTGCCAGTCATGGCTATGCACCACAGCGGGCGGCCAGTGGGTATCGAGCCCACAAGCCAGTTGGGCTGCCATCCAGCCCAATAACGCAAAACGCAGATGATTGTCGGGGTACGGTTGACGTTGCTCATCTTCGTAAGGCGTGCCAGGACGTAAGTAAAGGTGGGGCACGTCAATCACGTAAGCGCCAATGCCCAAACTGCCCAGCACGCCCTGAAGCAGCACCACACGCTCACCCCATGGGGCCGTCAACTCGGCCAGCACCTGGCTAGACTGGAGATCGGCCATGATGGGCGCAAACCCGGGCAGCAACACACGTACCTCACAGCCCGCCGCGTTCAAGGCAGCGGGCAAAGCCCCGGCAATGTCAGCCAGACCGCCGGTTTTGAGCAATGGAAATATCTCAGCACTGACTTGCAAAACGTTCATCAAAAAAGCTCTTTACTTCAATTGGGTCAACATCTCGCGGGTGATCAAGACCACGCCGCCCTCGCTGCGCTCAAAGCGCTGCGCGTCCAACACCGCATCTTCCCCCACCACCAAGCCTTCGGGGATGACACAACCGCGGTCAATCACCACCTTGCGCAAGCGGCAATGGCGGTGAATGGTCACATCGGGCAGCACCACGGCCTCGTCAATCTGGCAGTCCGAATGCACGCGCACTTCCGAAAACAGCACCGAATGCGCCACATGCGAGCCCGACACAATACAACCGCCAGACACCACCGTGTTGGCATAAATGCCATGGTTGCCATCTTTGTCCGGCACAAACTTGGCTGGCGGCAACTGGCGCTGGTAGGTCCAGATCGGCCATTCGGTGTCATAAATGTCAAGCTCGGGCACAGTCGAGGCCAAGTCAAGATTGGCGGACCAAAACGCGTCAATGGTGCCGACATCGCGCCAGTATGGCGCAACGCCCTTGACCCGCGACACACAGGACAGCCCGAACGGATGCGCCAGCGCCCGGCCATCGGCCACGGCGCTCGGAATCACGTTTTTGCCAAAGTCGTGCTCAGACTCCGGATTGGCCAGATCAGCATCGAGCAACCGGTAGAGGTAATCCGCATTAAAAATATAAATGCCCATGCTGGCCAAAGACACGGAATCGTTGCCAGGCATCGGTGGCGGGTCGGCAGGTTTCTCAATAAAAGCGGTGATTTGGCGCGCCTCATCAATGGCCATCACCCCGAACGCACTGGCCTCGGCACGCGGCACTTCGATGCAACCCACCGTACAGCCCGCGCCATTCGCCACATGGTCTTTGAGCATGATCGAGTAATCCATTTTGTACACGTGGTCACCCGCCAAAATGACGACGTACTGCGGTCTGCTGGAGCGAATGATGTCAATGTTCTGGAAGATGGCATCGGCGGTACCTCGGTACCAATGTTCCTCACCCGCACGCTGCTGTGCCGGCAGCAGGTCAACCATTTCATTAAGCTCTGCGCGCAAAAAACTCCAGCCACGCTGCAAATGGCGCATCAGCGAGTGCGACTTGTACTGCGTCACCACCGCCATACGGCGGATGCCCGAATTAAGACAGTTGGACAAGGCAAAGTCAATGATGCGGAACTTACCACCAAAATAAACCGCCGGCTTGGCGCGTGTGTCGGTCAATTGCTTGAGCCTTGAGCCTCGCCCGCCAGCCAGAACCAAGGCGACCGTGTGCCGCACCAGCTGATGTGTTTCCAGAACATTGTTTTCCACTTGCAACATGACTCACTCCTCGTTGATTTATTCATTGACTGTGTCGGCTTGAGACTGGCTTGCACCACCCGCGCCCGTTGATCAGGTCGCCACCGTGGGACCTTCCATGCCGGTACGTGCCCTGATACCAGCGACTTGATCGGCCAGCGTAGCGAGTTCTGCCAGTACCTTTTGCACGGGCTCATCCTGCAGCGCGACATCAGCCTCAAAACGCTCCAAGTACAACCGCAAAGTGGCGCCTTCGGTACCGGTACCCGACAGCCTGAAAATGACGCGTGCACCATCGTCAAAAATCAGCCGTATGCCTTGCTGGCCCGAAACTGAGCCATCCACCGGATCGGTATAGGCAAAATCATCCGCAAGCACCAATTGGCGCACGCCAAACTGGCGACCAGGCAGGAAAGGCAGGGCAGCACGCAAATCACGCATCAGCACATTGGCCACGTCCACCGCAATACCTTCATAGTCGTGCCGGCTGTAGTAGTTGCGGCCATAGACCCGCCAGTGCTCGCGCACCAGGGCCTCCACCGAGCGATCGGTCGCACCCTGCAAACTGAGCCAAAAAAGAATGGCCCACAGCCCGTCCTTTTCACGCACATGGCTGGAGCCGGTGCCATAACTTTCTTCGCCGCACAAGCTCACGCGCCCGGCATCGAGTAAATTACCAAAAAACTTCCAACCCGTGGGGGTCTCAAAACAGGGCAAATTCAGCGCCTTGGCCACCCGGTCGACTGCGGCCGACGTTGGCATGGAGCGCGCCACGCCAGTCAAGCCGTCCTTGTAGCCCGGAATCAGCCTGGCGTGTGCTGTCATCAGGGCCAGACTGTCTGAGGGCGTGACAACAAAGTTGCGACCCACCACCATATTGCGGTCGGCGTCACCGTCCATGGCAGCGCCAAAGTCGGGGGCGTCAAGCTGCTGCATGTGGGCAATCAGGTCTTCCGCGTTAACCGGGTTCGGGTCGGGGTGCAGGCCACCAAAGTCTTCCAGTGGCTCGGCATTCACCACGGTACCCGCAGGCGCGCCCAGTTCGCCCTCTAGGATCGCCCTGGCATAAGGGCCACCGACCGCATTCATGGCATCCACGCGCACCGTGAAGCCGCGCTGGAACATGGTGCGCAGCAGGTCAAAGTCAAACAGCTCGCGCATCACCGCTGCGTAATCCGCCACCGGATCAATCACATCCACCTGCATTTGCTCAAACTGCTGCAGACCCTGGCGGTCGATGTCGATGTCTGGGGCATCACTGATGCGTAGCTCACGCAAAACCTGGGTGCGTGCATAGACTGCTTCGGTCAGGGCTTCATTGGCCGGGCCGCCATTGCCTGCGTTGTACTTGATGCCAAAGTCGCCAGCAGGTCCGCCAGGGTTGTGACTGGCTGACAACACGATACCGCCAAAAGCCTGGCGGCGACGGATCACGGCACTGACTGCAGGCGTCGACAAAATACCGCCACGCCCCAACAGCACACGTGCCACACCGTTGGCTGACGCCAGTTTCAGAATGATCTGCACCGCTGCGCGGTTGTAAAAACGACCATCGCCGCCCAGCACCAGCGTCTGGCCCGTCAAGGCCTGCGCGTCGGCCCCTGATGCGTTGAGCACATCCAGCAAGGCCTGGACAAAATTCTCAAGGTAGTGCGCTTGGGTGAACACGGACACCTTTTTACGCAACCCCGAAGTGCCGGGACGCTGACCTGCAAAGGGCTTGGTTGGGATTGTCTGGATGGCCATGATGGGTAACACCTGCTGCAGCTACGACCACTTGAATTTAGCACCAATTTGGGCCGTAAACCGACCACGCCCTCCCTTTAAAATAACAACATCCCTTACGGTTGAATCGCTCGCCCTTGCCACGCCCGGTCAAGCCCAGGCCAGCCGCGCATGCCAGGCCAAATGGGCTTACGCCAACCCCAGACTCGAGAACTCCCTGTGACCTACGCTTTTGAAACCCGCCGCCGCCGTACCTTTGCCATCATTTCGCACCCCGACGCTGGTAAAACCACGCTGACCGAAAAACTGTTGCTGTTCTCGGGTGCCATCCAGATTGCCGGTTCGGTCAAAGCGCGCAAAGCCACGCGCCACGCCACCAGCGACTGGATGGAGATCGAAAAACAACGCGGCATTTCGGTGGCCAGCTCGGTCATGCAAATGGTCTACCGCGACCATGTCATCAACTTGCTTGACACCCCCGGCCACAAGGACTTTTCCGAGGACACCTATCGCGTGCTCACGGCCGTGGACTCTGCGCTGATGGTGATCGACGCGGCCAACGGCGTCGAGAGTCAAACCCGGCGCCTGATCGAGGTCTGCCGCCAGCGCGACACCCCCATCATTACCTTCATCAACAAGATGGACCGCGAAGTGCGCGACCCGCTCGACATTTTGGACGAGGTTGAGCGCGAACTCGGCATGCCCTGCGTACCCATGACCTGGCCAGTCGGCCAGGGCAAGACCTTTGGCGGCATCATCAATCTACGCACCCGGACCATGACGGTTTTTGAATCGGGCAGCGAGCGTCTGCCGCATGACTTCGAGGCCATGCCTTTGAGCGACCCGGCGGCGCTGCAGACACGCTTTGGCCATGAATGGGACACCGCGCTGGAAAGTATGGAACTGGCTACCGGCGCCAGTCCCAGGTTCGACCGCGCCGCTTTTCTGGCCGGCAAACAAACCCCGGTGTTCTTTGGCTCGGGTGTGAACAACTTTGGTGTCATGGAAGTGCTCGATGCGCTGGTCGACCTGGCGCCGTCGCCGGGTCCGCGCACCAGCTCGTTTGTGGTCAACAAGCAGCCGCTCATCAAACAAGTGCAGCCCGAGGACGACGCTTTTTCCGGTGTGGTGTTCAAGGTGCAGGCCAACATGGACGCGAATCACCGCGACCGCATCGCCTTTGTGCGCATTGCCTCGGGCCAATACACGCCGGGCATGAAACTCAAGGTCATGCGCACCGGCAAAGAACTGCGCCCCACCAGCGTGGTAACCTTCATGAGCCAGCGCCGCGAGGCGGTGCAAGAAGCCTATGCTGGCGACATCGTCGGCTTTACCACCCACGGCGGCGTGCAACTGGGCGACACCATCACCGACGGATCTGTCAACCTGCTGTTCACCGGCTTGCCGTTTTTTGCCCCCGAGATGTTCATGACCGTGGTGCTGAAAAACCCGCTGCGCACCAAACAGTTACAACAGGGACTGGCGCAGTTGGGCGAAGAAGGTGCGATCCAGGTGTTCAAACCCGAGATGGGCGGCAACATGCTGCTCGGCGCCATCGGCCAACTGCAATTTGAGGTGGTGCAGCACCGCCTCAAGGGCGAATACGATGCCGACGTGCGGCTGGAAAACAGCCAGTACACCGGCGCCCGCTGGATCACCGCCGACTCGCCCACCGAGCTGAAAGAGTTTGTTTACGCCTACCCGCAGCGCATGGCGCGCGACGCGGCCGACACCCTGGCCTATTTGTGCACCAGCCCCTACGACGTGCGTCTGGCTCAGGAGCGCTTCCCCAAAATCCACTTCCACCCGCTGCGCGAGCATGCCGGGCTGGCGCTACAAAGCGCGGGGTGATCGGCATCCCTACCGACCATGCAACCACTCGTCAGCTGGCCGCTGGCCGATCGTCGCCAAATCACCGGTGTCTTTACCGACATCGACGACACGTTGACCACCCGTGGTGTCATCACACCCGACGCGTTGCAGGCGTTGGCGGACTTGCGTGCTGCCGGTCTGCGGGTGATTGCGGTGACCGGACGGCACATCGGCTGGTGCGAGCGCCTAGCCCGGGGTGATGCGGCGCAGGGCATCGCGCCCTGGTCGCTGGATGCACTGCTGGCAGAAAATGGCGCGCTCGCCCTGATTCCGGTAAATCTGAATAAAGTTGCTTCCCTACCCCCTGATTCAAAAGGCGAAAAGCCATTAAAAATATATCAACAAACGGGCACTGAACGCGCCGCCAACACAGCCCGGATGCAGCAGGTGGCGCTTCGCGTTCTGCGCGAAGTACCGCAGGCGCGCCTGGCGCAAGACCTAGGCGGGCGCGAAACCGATCTGGCCTTCGACTACAACGAACGCCACCACTTGACACGTGCCGAGGTGCAGCAGGTACTGGCAATCCTGCACGACGAGCGCATGCACACCAGCGTCAGCAGCATCCACATCCACGGCTGCTTGGGCGACTTCAACAAATGGCAGGGAGCCTGCTGGCTGGTGCAGCAGTTGTATGGGCGCGAGCTGGCGAGCGAACTGGCGCACTGGGTATTTGTCGGCGATTCGGGCAATGATCAGGCGATGTTCGAGCATTTACGGCACAGCGTTGGGGTGGCCAACATCCGCCACGGCGCGGCTTCCTTGACGCATCTGCCACGCTACATCACTGCCAGCGAACGTGGGGCTGGCTTTGCCGAGGTGGCACAGGCTATTTTGCAGGCGCGTGCCGTATGAGAACCATGGCAACAGCGCGACAGACGCATGCGCCCGGTTCAAAACTAGGTCTTCTTAGCGTCTTCGTTTCCACCCTGTTTCAGCTGTCCGGGGTCTTCATGTTGTCACCCCTGATATTGCTAATGCTCAAGAAGGCCGAGGTCTCAACCACCGTGGCTGGTCTGTTTGCCGCTTCGACCTGGCTGGGCATTTTCATCATGACCCCATTTGCATCCATCGTGACGCAAAAAATGGGGCGCAGAGCCACCATGTGGCTGTCTTCAGTCATGCCACTGATCGCTGCTCTAGGCTATTTCACGACAAGCAACCTGGGCGTGTGGCTTGCTCTGATCCTGATTGCAGGCTTGGCCGACGGGCTGCGCTGGGTGCTGGCCGAAGCCTTTATTGCCGAATTCGCCCCACCTGGGCAAACCGGTCGATACATCGGTGCCTTTGCCACCATGATTGGTCTGACCTTTGTGATTGGCCCAACATTGCTGGCATGGATCGGTCCCGACAGCAACGACGCGCCATGGGTAGTCATCACCCTGCTCACCACCGGCCTGGCCTGCACGGCACTGATCCCCTTGCTGCCACCGGATCACAACACTGACACCGCACGCGTCGGGCTGAACGGGTTGTGGCACGCAGTGGTAAGCCACCCGGTGATCATGTTGGCGGGCTTTGTGGGTGGTTTTTTTGAACTGGGACTGGCTTCCATCCTGCCCTTGTACGGACTGACCTTAGGCCTGGGTGCAAGTGCTGCGGCCTTGCTGGTGTCGGTCAGCGGGGCCGGAAGTACTTTGGTTGCATTGCCTGCGGGCGTACTGGCAGATCAATTTGCATCACCGGCCCTGGGGCGGCGAACCCTGATGACCGCCTTTACAGCATTGATTTTGCTGGCCACCTCTGCCAGCCTGTTTGTGGCACACCACAGCTGGTTGGTGTGGCCCATGGTGTGTATCTGGGGTGCCGCTGGCGGTGCGCTTTACACATTGGCCATGATTGACATTGGCGCGCGGGAAAAAGGACTTTCACTGGTCAACAGCACCGCCGTGCTGGTACTCACCTACACCCTGGGCGGCTTGGTGGCCTCGGGCCTCTCTGGCGCACTGATTGAGCACACCTTGACCGTTGGTTTTCCGGCCCTTTCGCTGACTGTGGCGGCTATTGGCCTTGCGGCACTTCTGCACACCAAACGATCTGCAGACAGATGATGGAATCACCGCAAGCGCTTGGTTTTAACATCGTGCTTGCTAAAGTTAGCCTCCCTTTCACTGGAGATAGCTATGTTTTTTGCTACCGACCTCGACACCGTTACCCACGGCATCCAGCTTGCCGTGGCGCCGGTGTTTCTGCTCACCGCCGTGGCCGGCATGATCGGCAGCGTAGCCGGGCGCCTGGCGCGCATCATCGACCGCGCCCGTGTGCTCGAAGACCGCATTGAAGCGGCCCAGGCGAACAATCCGATGAACGCTGCCTTCTCTGAACTCAAGCAACTGCGCCTGCGCGGCGCGCTGGTCAACGCCTGCATTGCGCTGCTGACGTTTTGTGCCCTCATGATCGGGCTGACCATCATGGCGCTGTTTCTGGGCGAGACCACTGAGTGGCAAATCTTTCGGCTCGCGACCATCCTGTTTCTGTCCGGAGTGACCTGCTTCTTGCTAGCCTTACTGTGTTTTCTAACCGAGACCCTGATTGCCACCCGCATGCTCAAATTTGGCCGAAAATTACCCCGGTCTTCGACCCAACCCTAAAGCCTTCGCCATGCCATCCACGCCCAAGCCATCGCCTTTGTTGACCAGCCAGTTGTCCCGGCAACGGGGTTTTGCCCAGCTCAGCGCCAAAAATCGTGAGACCCTGGCAGGCCAGTTCACCCTGGTCACGTTGGCGGCGGGCACCACGCTGATGACGCAGGGACAACTGCCGAGCCAGCTCGTGCTCATTCTGAGCGGCGCGGTGCGTCTGAGCGACCCCGACCTGAACCTGTCGGTCCAGCTGGAAACGGGTGACCTATTTGGCTTTGGCGCCACACCGACACCGCAATTGGCCACCTGGCAGGCTGTGGCGGCCGCCGATTGTGAATTGGCCTGGCTGTCGGCGCAAGACTTGGGGCGACTGTGTGCCAAGCATGCACAACTGGCCTACTTTTTCCCATCCCTTGCGCCAGCAGATCGGCCACAGGCAAGACACACCAGCCAGGTCAGTGAATCCAGCAACGCGCTGAACCTGCTGGGCACCCCTATTCGCAGCCTGATCAAACGCGCACCCATCACCTTGGCCCCCGATACCTCGATCCAGGCCACCGCCATCCTGATGCGTGATCTGCGGGTGTCCTCGGTGTTGCTGGTCGAGCAAGGCTTGCTGTTTGGCCTGGTTACCGACCGCGACCTGCGCAACCGCGTGGTGGCGCTCAGCCTGGACATCAACCGCCCCGTTGCCGACATTGCCACGCTAGCACCCATGACGGTGAGCGCCAATAGCCCGGCCTTTGAGGCTCTGCTGTTGATGGCGCGCCACAATATCCATCACGTTCCCGTGATGGAAGGCGGCAACATTCTGGGCATGATCACCGCCACCGACCTGACCGAACAACACAGCACCTCGGCGGTGTACCTGGCCGGTGACATTTACAAACAAACGTCACTCGATGGCCTGAAAAGCATCAGCACCAGGGTGCGCCAACTGCAGCAACACCTGGCGGCAGCGGACGCCAGCGCCTACAGTACCGGCCACATCATCACCGCCATCACCGATGCCATCACCACCCGACTGATCCATCTGGCCGAGGCGCAACTGGGGCCAGCCCCGGTCGACTACGTCTGGGTGGCCGCCGGCAGCCAGGCGCGTAATGAACAGACCGCCAAGTCGGACCAGGACAACTGCCTGATCCTGGACGACGCGTTCGACGAAACGGCGCATGGCACCTACTTCAAGGCCTTCAGCAAACTTGTCTGCGACGGCCTGGCCGAGTGCGGCTACATCCACTGCCCGGGCGACATGATGGCCATGACAGACACCTGGCGCCAGCCACGCCGGGTCTGGGCCGAGTATTTCCGCAAGTGGGTCGACAGCCCAAAACCCAAGTCGTTGATGCTGACCTGCGTATTTTTTGACCTGCGCGCCATTCACGGACAAGCCGAGTTGCTCGACGGGCTGCGCCATCAGGTGGTGCAACAGACCAAGGGCAACAGCCTGTTTTTAGCCCATATGGTCAGCAACGCCCTCAAGCACCGCCCGCCTTTGGGCATGTTTGGCCAGATCACCCTCAGCAAAGGCGGCGACAACCCGCACACCATCGACCTCAAACACACCGGCATCGTACCGATTGTCGATCTGGCCCGGGTCTATGCCCTATCCGCCGGGGTTACGGTAGCCAACACCCATGACCGACTCGAGGTGTCGGCCCAGGCCGGTGAAGTGACAGAACAAAGCGCCCGCGACCTGCGCGGCGCGCTGGAGTTCCTGGGCAAGCTGCGTATTGCCCACCAGGCCCGGCAAATGGCGCAAGGCAAGGCACCCGACAATTTTCTGGCGCTGGAAGAACTCAGCAACTTTGAGCGCAGCCACCTCAAGGAAGCTTTCAGCGTGGTGCAAACCCTGCAAGGCGTGCTGGGCCAGCGCTATGCCGGCGGTCGATTCTGACATCAACCACCACCGTCATTGCCAGTCAGTCGACCGAGTGCAACGTAGCTGGATGGAGCGAAGCGCAATTCGAGGGATTTAGGCACTGCACCGGCTTGATTGGTCCACCCGGCGCGGCAAAGGCGTCTGAAAACAGTCTCAGATTCAAGGTTTATGGTTTTGTTGTTTTCTTCAGAACACAGGCCAGCGCAGTGGCGGGCTTTTGCGGCTGACGATTTCTGCTACCCCAGTATAAGGAAGCCGCCAAAGACTGCCGCTGTGCGGGTAGCACCAGTGAATCGTCAAATCGGCGTTGGTCAACCACGAAAAATTTTCAAACTTCCTCAGCTTAATTTTTCTGTCCGGGCTCTTGGGGCCGACGCTAGTCGCAGCTTGATAGGTTCGCCCGGCGCGGCAACCGGCAGGGGCAGCCACCTCATACTGGAGTACCAGAAATCGGTGACTGCCCCCGCCGATTACCACGCCATGGTGTGGGCGCACAAAGGTGTTCAAAGACGAATTCAAACCAATGTCCTGGTATTTGGATTTCTTTCGAGAACACACGCCAGCGCGGTGGCTGGCTTTGGCGGCTGACGATTTCTGGTACCCCAGTATGAGGAAGCCGCCAAAGACTGCCGCTGTGCGGGTAGCACAAGCAGATCTGGGTTAATCAACTTCAAGAAACGGTCAAACTTCCCCAACAGTCAGTATTTCAAACGCGCGTAATAGGTCTTTTGCGCGGCCTCCCGCGCCTGGCGCAGGGTGGTGATGCCCATGGCCTGCAGCAGGGGCAGCAGACGCAACCAGACTTCGGCAGTCACTATCGCATCGCCCAGCGCGGTATGGCGCCCCAGCACAGTGATGTTAAAGCGCTCGGCAATGGCTTCAAGTCGGTGCGACTCCTGGTTCGGGTGCACCACCGCAGAGAGCAGCAAAGTGTCGAGCACCGGATGGTTGAACACCAGGCCCGTGTGGCGCTCCTGCAATTGCAGAAACTTCATGTCAAAGGCGGCGTTGTGCGCCACCAGCACCGTATCCAAGGCAAAGGTGTAAAAAGCCGGCAACACCTCGGTAATGGGCGGTTTGCCCCTGACCATGTCCTGCGTGATGCCGTGGATCGGCACCGTTGCGGCCGGAATCAAGCGCCCGGGGTTGACCATTTGTTCAAAGCTTTCCTGGCGCAACAGCTTGCCATTGACAATACGCGCCGCGCCGATCTGGATGATCTGATCGCCCTCGGACGGGTTCAAGCCCGTGGTCTCGGTATCAAAAACGGTGAACGACAGCTCACCCAGCAGCCGGTCCTCCATCGCGCTGCTCTGGTCGGTGCTCTGGAACAGGTCAAAGTCATAAAACTCCGGACGGCTGTCGTTTTGCAGAATCTGGGTGGCTTCCAGTTGTTCCTGGACACTGGCCAAGGGCAACAAAAACCGGAAAAATGCCTCGTGGCGCACACGTTCGCGCTCAAACCACATCTCGCCGCCGTGGCGCTCAATGACATCACGCACCGTGAGCGGCGTGCTCTCGGCACCAAAACGCATGCTGTCCATTTCCCAGCTCATCACGGTCTCGGTGCTCATGGCCTGACCGGTCCAGATCAGGTCGAGCTGGGCCCGGTTGCCGTTGGCCTGCAGGCGCAGGCGGAAAAATTTGATGTCGAACTCATCCACCAGGCGCAGCGCCAGGTAATCCAGCGCCTGCGTCAAACTGAAACTGTCCACTTTCAGCCAGACACTGGCGTCCAGGTTTTCCAGCGTCACCGGGCGTTTGCTGCGCGCCTCAATGCGGCGCTGGCAGGCCAGCAGCACGTCGGCACCCAGCATTTCTTCCATCGGCCAACGGGCCTTGAGGCCCTGCGTGGCCTGTTGCGTCATGGCGTTGATACGCGTGCTCATGCTGGTCACTTCTTCACGCACCACTGCCAAAAAGCGCTCACGCATGGGAGTCTCAAGGTCAGGGTAGGCCAGCATCTCGACAGCGGCCTGAATGTTAGCCAGTGAGGAACGGCTGCCCTCGGTCAAACCGTGCAGCAACTGGTCGCGCAAATGCTCTTCTTCAAAGGCCCGGGTCACGTTGTCGAGCATCAGCACAAAACCACTGATTTCGGCGCCAACGCCAGACCCGTCGACATTACGCACCGGCGCCATTTGCACCTTGAGCAATTGGCCCGCTTGCGTGGTGGTGACAAACTGGGCCGACGGGCTGCCTGCCCCCCGGCTGATGCGCTGCTGAATGCTCTCCAGCGCGTGTGCCACCAGTTGCCGGTCGAACACCGCGTAAATGGAGCGCCCGATGCCCACCAACTCGGCGCCACCAGCCAAGGTGGGCGCTATTGAGAGCGTCTTGAATTGCAGGCGGGCGCGGTTGTTGTACAAAATGATGCGGCCATCCAGATTACACACCACCACGCTCTGGGTCAACTCGGACATCAGCGCAGCCAGGCGGTTTTTTTCCTGTTGCACACTCAGGCTGGCCTGTGCAATTTGGCTTGCCACATCGGCACGCAGGGTGTCACGCTGGGTCGCCAGTTGAAAAATCACCTCGGCCAACGCCTGGGTCTCGGTGGTACCCTGGTGGTTCATGGGCGCAGCCTGCGGCGCCGCCAGCAGCACCTTGGTTTGTTCCAGCAGTCGCCCCGGTGCGCTGGCATAACGCCGGAACAGCCAGCGCAGGGTCGAACCAATCACCACCAGACCAAAGACCCAGGTCAAACCAATCAGGACAAAACGGGGCGCCAGTTGATCTGCCAGCAAAGCGCGTTGTTCGGGCTCCAGGGTGGAGGCGATCAAGCCCATCGTGAGCAGCAGCCAGACCACCGTGGCCAGACCGATGACGGCAATCGTCAGCAGCAGGCGACGATCGATCTTGAACCGGTTCATACCGCCTGGCCTAGCATCTCGGCCACCTTTTGCACCAATTCACGGGTCGCAAAAGGCTTGGTCATGTAGGCATCAGCGCCGAGCGCCAGACCCTTGGCCACATCGGTATCACGCCCCTTGGCGGTCAACATCAGGATTTTGGTGGCCTGAACCGCCTCAAGGCCGCGCACTTCCTGGCACACCTCAAAACCAGTCTTTTTTGGCATCATCACATCGAGCAATACCAGGTCGGGCTGCTCCCGAACGATGGCATCGACGGCCTCCTGGCCATCACGCGCAATCACCACGGTGTAGCCTTCACGCTTGAGCAGGTACTCCAGCGAAATCACGATGTTGGGCTCGTCGTCGGCCACCAGTATTTTTGGACTCATCTCGGACTCCTCTTTTATGTTTTGAAGGGCAGGTAAAAGCAAAACGCGGCGCCCTGCCCGGGTTGTGACTCAAGCCACAGTCTGCCGCCAAAATGCTCCACGATCTGGCGGCTGATCGGTAGCCCCAAGCCCGTGCCCTGCGGCCGATTGGCGGCGTCCCCGCCCTGGCGAAATTTCTCAAAAATCAGGGCCTGTTGCTCTGCGCTCACGCCGGGGCCGTTGTCGCGCACGACCACGGTCACACCGGTATCGTCGCTGCTCAGGCTTACATCAACCCGACCACCTGGCATGGGCACAAACTTGGCGGCGTTGGAGAGCAAATTCAGCAGCACCTGGGTCAAGCGGTCAGGGTCGGCCATCAAGCCCAGCGGCGTCTCGGGCAAACTGACGACCACCTGGGTCTGCCGCTCGCGAAACAACTCGGAGGTGGTCACCACCGCCTGTTGCACCAGGGCGCCCAAGTCGACCTCGGCGTTGTGCCACTCGGCATGACCCGACTCGATTTTGGCCATGTCCAGCACCTGGTTCACCAGCCGGGACAGGCGCTCGGTCTCGCTGACGATGATGGCGATGAACTGGCAGCGCTGGGCTTCATCCATTGCAGGGTCGTCGCGCATCAGCTCGGCCAACGCCCGGATCGAGGTGAGCGGCGTGCGCAACTCATGCGTCACCGACGACATGAAGTCGTCCTTGAGCCGGTCCAAGCTCTTGAGCTGCTCATTGGCAGAGCGCAGCTCGCGGGTGGCACGCTCCAGCGAGTTGGATTTCTCTTCAAGCTCCAGAGAGTGCGCACGTAATTGCGAGGTTTCGTCCAGAATACGCAGCACGTCGTCTGGCGTCAGGGTTTCTTCATCAACACTGCTGGCCACCAGCACCCGTGCCGACGCGCTACCCACGGCGCCCGACAACTGGGTCTCGACATACTGCACCAGGCGCGCGTCCGGCGTGATGGCCGTCGGACTGCTCGCCCCGACCTGGCGCGCATAGACTGAAAACAACGCTTGCGCCCGCTCGGGCCCCATGAAGCGTTCACACAAGCGCAACAAATCCGGCACCGTGGCACGGCCGCGCCAAAACACCGGGCGCGCCGTGGTGGTGCGCTCGAACACATCGACAAACAGCAGCGCCTGGCTGGCCTCCTGGCCATTGGGCGCGCGCCACAGTGACAAACCCACATAAGCCCCAATATTGACCAGCAAACTCCAGAACAGCGAATGCGTCAGGTTGTCCAAGCCCTGCAAGCCAAACAGGTGCTCAGGCTGCAACCAGCTCAAGCCCAACAGGCCCTGGGTCAAAAATGCGTCCGGCAACCAGCCCGACTTGGCCAGCGAGGGCAGCATCAAGGTGTAACACCACATCAAGAAACCGGCCAGCAAGCCCACCAGGGCGCCCCGGCGCGTGGCGCCCTTCCAATACAAGCCGCCCAACACGGCAGGGGCAAACTGGGCCACGGCGGCAAAGCTGATGAGCCCGATGCTGACCAGGGCATAGGCTTCACCTGCCAGGTGAAAGTACACATAACCCAGCACCAGTACCCCGAGAATGGCAGCACGTCGAATCAGCAGCAGCACACGCGTCAGGTCATGCTCGGCCTCGGATCTGAAATGCCGGGTGCGCAACAGCAAGGGCATCACCAGCTCATTACAAACCATGGTCGAGACCGCAATGGTCTCCACGATCACCATACCGGTGGCCGCGGACAGCCCGCCAATAAAAGCAAACAGCGCCAGCGCGGGCTGCCCCGCAGCCAGCGGCAGTGACAACACAAAATTGTCGGCATTCATCTGCCCCGGCCCGAAATACAACAGGCCGCCCAGGGCAATCGGCAACACAAACAGATTGATGGCCAATAGGTACAGCGGAAACACCCAGACCGCGCGGCGCAAATGGCTCTCACGGACGTTTTCAACCACCATCACCTGGAACTGACGCGGCAAAAAAATGACCGAAAACATCGACAGCAGCGTCATGGCAAACCACTGGGCCCAGGCAAAACTGCCACCCTGTTCCAGCCGCAGCAGCCGGGCCAGGTCGGGCACGGCGTGCGCCCGCGCAAACACGTCGGTCAGCCCGTTGAACAGGCCATAGACCACAAACAGACCCACCGCCAAAAAGGCAATGAGTTTGACCACCGACTCAAAGGCAATGGCCGCCACCAGGCCCTCGTGACGCTCGGCCGAATCCAGGTGCCGGGCGCCAAATACCATGGTGAAACCCGCCAGCGCCAGCGCCATGTAAAAGGTGCTGTCCTGGGCCCAGTGCACTTGCACGGGCAGCTCACTCAGGGAACTTGCCGTTAACAAGCCATACCCCGCAGACACCGCCTTGAGCTGCAGCGCGATGTAGGGCACGATGCCCACCACCGCAATCAGCGTGACCAGGCCGGCCAGCAGCGGACTCTTGCCGTAGCGACTGCCAATAAAGTCGGCAATCGAAGTGATGCGGTAGGTTTTGGCGATGCGGATCATCTTGCGCACGACCAGCCAACCCAGCGTCATGGCCAGCGTCGGCCCGAGATAAATCGGCAAGAACCAGATGCCGCCGGAAGCAGCGCGGCCAACGCTGCCAAAATAAGTCCAAGCGGTGCAATAGACCGCCAGCGACAGGGCATAAGTCCAGGGGTTGGCAATGATCGAGCGGCCCTGGGCGGCACGCCAGTCGCCAAAGCTGGCCACGGCAAACAGCAGCAGCAGATAAGCAAAGGAGGCCCCGACGACCAGCAGGGGTGACAGCATGCTTAGTCGCCCTCGTCAGCGGCGGTATGCCGCTCCATCAACCAGGCCACAGTCACAATCAACAGCGCCCACAAGGTCATCAAAGCCGCCGGAAACAGTGGCACACCGAGCACGGTGGCGTCCACGTCCCACAGGCCCAGCAGCGGAAAGTTCAGCAGCAGCCAGCCGCAGCAAAACAAGGCCACCAAGCGCTGCGTTGTCAGGCTGCTGCTCATGGACTTGCGCTGAAGCGGGGTGTCGGCTACCGCTCAGGCCTTGCCTTTGGCCCAGGCGGCGTGGGCATGGCGGCTGAGCGCAAAACTGGCAAAAAACTTGCACCAGATGGTGCTGCCGGCCACCGCGCTCCATACGCTGTATTCCCACAAGCCGGCCACCACGGCCAAAATCACGCTCACGATCACCACCCCGGCCACCAAGTTGATCGCCATCTCGTAGGGGGCGAATTTTTCGGGATTCGGCGGCGCCTCACCACGCTTGATGGCAACCTCAGAAAAATCACGCTGTATCACAATGCGCCAGGCCCGGCGCAGCCAGACAAAGCTGATCGGAAACAGCGCCAAAAATAAAATCCACGTCATTGCGACGCTGATATCAAACACCATGTCAGGCTCCAGAACAAATTGGAAAGCCCTGCCAGCTTGATGGCCGACAGGGCTTTGATTGTCAGCCCAATCCACCACCGTGGACAAGGGCTTGACTCAGGCAATTGCCTTTGGCTTAGTGGGCACCATCCACCAGCTTGGAGCCGCGCGGAATACGCACAGCTTCAACCATGTGTTGAATATGCTCGGGTGGCTCGGGGGTCACTTTGTCCACAGCGAAAGCCACAGCAAAGTTCACCAGCGCACCAATGGCACCAAAAGCTTCAGGAGTGATGCCGAAAAAGGAATTCGTGCCACCAATGAGACCGAGGTACTCGGTGCCCTTGATGAAGAACAAGCCCTTATGTGCAAACACGTAGAACAAGGTGATGAACAGGCCCGCCAACATACCGGCCATGGCGCCTTCCTTGTTCATCTTCTTGCTGAAGATACCCATCATGATGGCGGGAAACAGTGACGAGGCGGCGATACCGAAAGCCAGCGCCACGGTACCAGCCGCGAACCCGGGCGGGTTCAGGCCGAGGTAACCTGCTACCACAATCGCCACCGCCATCGAGATCTTGCCAGCCAGCAACTCACCCTTTTCAGAAATCTCCGGCGCAAAGATGCCCTTGATCAGGTCATGCGACACGGCTGAAGAAATGGCCATCAGCAAACCGGCGGCGGTTGACAGCGCAGCCGCCAAACCACCCGCAGCCACCAGGCCGATCACCCAGTTGGGCAGCAAGGCAATTTCAGGGTTGGCCAGCACAATAATGTCGGCGTTCACTTCGAGCTCGTTGCCCTTCCAGCCAGCCGCAGCGGCTTTGGCCGCAGCGGCTTCGTTCTTGGTCTTGTCGTTGTAGTACTGGATGCGGCCGTCACCGTTCTTGTCGGTGAACTTCAGCAAACCGGTCTTTTCCCAACGCTTCATCCAGTCAGGACGACCTTCGGCCTGAATGCTGGCTTCAGGGGCATACAAGTCACCGCCCGCGTTCACCGCTGAGTTGATGGTGGCATGCAGGTTCAACTTAGCCATCGCCGCCACAGCGGGTGCGGTGGTGTACAGAATGGCGATGAAGACCAGCGCCCAACCGGCAGAGGAACGTGCGTCCTTGACGGTAGGCACCGTGAAGAATCGCATGATCACGTGCGGCAAACCGGCGGTACCAATCATCAGCGACATGGTATAGACAAACATGTTGAGTGTGCTGCCCGCCGTGGTGGTGGTGTATTGGCCAAAGCCAAGGTCAGTCACCACAGAGTCAAGCTTCATCAGCAGCGACACATCGGTACCGGCCATGGTCGAACCCAGACCCAATTGCGGAATAGCCACGCCGGTGAGCTGCAAGGAGATGAAGATCGCCGGAATGGTGTAGGCCAGAATCAGCACACAATACTGCGCCACCTGGGTGTAGGTGATGCCCTTCATGCCGCCGAACACGGCGTACAAAAACACGATGCCCATACCGACGTAAATACCGGTTTCAGAGGACACGCCCAAAAAGCGCGAAAACGCCACACCCACACCGGTCATCTGACCAATGATGTAAGTCAGCGACGCGGTCAGCAGGCACGCCACGGCAACCACGGAAGCGCCCTTGGAATAGAAGCGGTCACCAATGAATTGCGGCACAGTAAATTTGCCAAACTTGCGCAGGTAGGGTGCCAGCAGCATGGCCAGCAGCACGTAGCCGCCGGTCCAACCCATCAGGAACAGCCCACCGCCATAACCCATGTTGGCGATCAGGCCAGCCATGGAGATGAAGGACGCCGCACTCATCCAGTCGGCGCCAGTCGCCATGCCGTTGAGCACCGGGTGCACCGAGCCGCCCGCAGAGTAAAACTCACTGGTGGAACCGGCACGCGCCCAGACGGCAATACCGATGTAGAGCGCAAAGCTCAAGCCCACCATGATGTAAATTGTGGTTTGAAGATCCATGTTTTAGTCCTCAGTCTTCATGAACATCGAACTTGATGTCCAGGTTATTCATGCGCCAGGCGTAATAAAAAATCTGCGCCACAAAGATGTACATGGAGCCCTGGTGTGCAAACCAGAAACCCAGCGGATAACCACCGAGGTGGAATTGGTTGAAAAAATCAACAAACAAAATGCCCGCCCCAAATGAAACCAGAAACCAGAGGATCAGCACATTCCTCAAAAGTTTGATGGTTTCCTTCCAGTAGGCACCACTGTCGTAGTCATGCTTCATGAAGTCTCCTGTTTAAAAATAAGACAAAGCAGCAATTGCTTGCTGCGCCCATACATTACGCGGGTTCCAGCCCGCCGTGTTGCGGGTTGGACTATCACGGGGCATCCTTACAGTTTTCTGATGAATCCAGTACCAGACCGGACAACCTAGGGTAAACACCGACCAACTATATTTTTTTCATGTCCGGGCTGATCTGCGTCAAAAAGTCAATTGATTGGTGTAAAGATCACGATTGACTGGTTCAGGAGCCACTTGCCGACTTGGCCGCTGGTGCAGGCAAACCGAGGTGTTTGTCCATGGCTGTGGCCAGCGCCTTGACCTTGGGATCCACCGTCGCCTGCATGTCAGCCACCAGTTTGTCAGCCAGGGCTTTTTGCATCTCGCCACCCATTTGCAAAAATTTGCGGTTCACCGGGGACTCGATGATGGCAATGAGTTGCTTGAGCTCATCGTCGGTAAATTTCTCTGCCAACATCACACCCACCGTTGCTGGGGCTAGTTTGACCGCCTGCTGTTGCATCAGGGGCACCACCTCGTCGGCATATTTTTTCAAATCGGCCTGAATCTCTTTGGCGATCGCCTCACGTTTTTCAGGGGCCACACGGGTTTGCAAAGCGGCACCCGCCTGTTGCATCATTTGCAACGCGGGGCGTTCGGCAATCACCTGCGCCGTTTGTTCAATGGCCGGGCGTTGCAGACTCAACATTTTGTCAACCAGTGCCTGCTTGGCCGGGCTGGTTTGGGCGTAGGCGCCAGCACTGGCCAACAACAACAGGGCCACAAAAGTATTCTTCATCCATCTCTCCAATTCATGTCAAGGGTTCAACAATATCTGCTTTGCGGCACCAGGCGGGCGCCCGGGTTCCGCTATGCTCCTGGTCAACAAGCTTAACCGATTGCCCAGCTTGTCCCTGGCCAACCCACCGACCTGTAAGAATTTGCGCCGATCCCCGACTCAATCTGTTTAGTTCACGGCCTTTGACCCATGTTTGACCGCTCCGTCAGTCACCTGATTGCCCCCTTGATCCAGCGTCTGGCCCGGCAAGCCCGGCGCCTGGGGCTCAGCGCCAACCAACTCACCCTGCTGGGGTTTTTGCTTGGCATTTTTGCCGCATTTTTAATCGCATTTGAGGCCTACCTGGCAGGGGCCGCAGCCATCCTGGTGTCCCGACTGCTGGACGCACTGGACGGTGCTGTGGCACGCCTGACACACGCCACGGATGCTGGTGGTTTTTTGGACATTGCACTGGACTTTGTCTTTTATGCCAGCATTCCGCTGGCCTTTGCGTTCAGTGACCCGGCACGCAACGCCTTGCCCGCAGCCGTGCTGCTGGCCGCTTTTATTGGTACCGGGTCGAGTTTTCTGGCCTTTGCCGTGATGGCAGCCAAACGGGGCCTCAGCAATCTGGCCACCCCCGACAAATCGTTCTACTTTCTGGGTGGCCTGACCGAAGCCAGCGAAACCCTGCTCTGTTTCATGGCCATGTGTGTCTGGCCGGAGCTGTTCATTGAACTCGCCTATGGTTTTGCCGCGCTGTGTGCCATCACCACGGTCACGCGCATCTGGTGGGGCTGGAGGGCATTTCAATGAACACGCTGCCAAACCGCCAGGGCGAACGGGGTGCAGCATCCGGCTTTTGCCGGAGCCAGGTGCCTCATGTCATGGCCATCTGTACCTTGCTGTTTGGCCTGCCAAGCGCTGTGTGTCAAACCACGCCAACCGTGCCCCGCGCCATGCTGGCACCCTTTGTTGCATCAAACGGCGCCGCACTGCACCCGTCCTGGCAGCCCAGCGGCCTGCCCGACAACAAGGCGCCGCGCAGCGCTTTTGAAGCCATCCCCCTGAACGGCGAGGCCGTGCTGGCATTACGCACCCAGGCCTCCTACGGTGTATTAACCCACGCCTGGCAGGGCGCAGCGCCCGAGACATTAAGCTGGCGCTGGCAGCTGGTGCAGCCGCTGAGCCAAGCCGACATCAAGACCAAAGCTGGTGACGACGCAGCGCTCAAGGTCTGTGTGATGCTGGACCAGCCGCTGGCCGACATTCCTTTCCTGCAACGCTCGGTGCTGACCCTGGCACGCTCGGTCAGCGGGCAAAACCTGCCCAGTGCCACCCTGTGTTACTTGTGGGACAGCCGCTACCCGGCTGGCACGGCTGGCGCCAACCCGTACAGCGCGCGGGTGCGCTACATCGTGCTCAACGGCGCTGAATCTGCCACCGGCCAATGGGTCAGCCAACGCCGCCGCATCGCAGAAGATTTTGCGCTGCTGTTCGGTCAGGAGAGCCCGGCCTTGCCACCAATCACCGCCGTGGCCGTGGGTGCCGACAGTGACAACACACAGGGCAGCAGCCTGGGCTATGTGGCGCAATTAGGCTGGCTGCCCTGAAACCTGAAACCTGAAGCCAAAGCCCATGAAACACCTGATCATGATCGGCGCGGGCCACACCCACCTGCACCTGCTTGCCTCCTTGTCTGCGCAGCGCTTGGCGGGCGTCCAAATCACACTGATCGCAGCGCACCCGTACCCGTTTTATTCGGGCATGCTGCCAGGCTTTGTAACGGGCCAGCACCCGTTGTTGGACTGTGTGATCCCGCTGGCACCTTTGCTGAAAAACGCAGCCGTCAGCTGGCTCCAACGTAGTGCCAGCAGGCTCAATGCCGCCACGCGCACAGTCACGCTGGACGACGGCAGCACCTTGCACTACGACGTGCTGTCAATCAACACTAGCGCGGTGCTGGACCGACCTAAGATCGAGACCATCATGCCCGGCGCCCGCGAGCACGCGCTGTTTGTGCTCCCGCTCGAGGTCTTTGCCGCCTTATGGCCCAAGGTCGGGGACCTGGCGCTGCAAAAGCCACTGCGTGTGGCGCTGGTTGGGGGCGGTGCCACTGGTTTTGAGCTGGCTTGCGCCGTGGCACAGCGGCTACCAGATGCGTCTGTCACGCTGCTCAGTGGCGATGCACCGGTAGCGGCCAACTACCCGTCTGCGGTGCAAGCCATGGTACGGCAGGCGCTCAAAGCAGGGCGCATCACGGTCATCCAGGAACGCTGTGTCGGCGTTGCCGCCGGTGAGCTCACGCTGGCCAGTGGCGCCCGCCTGGCTTGTGACGTTCCCATCATCGCCATCGGCGCGCAAGCCCCCGGCTGGTTGCAAGGCTGCGGTCTGGCACTGAACGACCAAGGTTTTGTGACGGTGGATGCTTTTCAGCGCTCGACCAGCCACCCTGAGGTGTTGGCTGTTGACGATCCCGCGCGCGTCGGCCCGCCGTTCACCAAAAACCTGCGCGCGGTGCTCGCCGGTGTGGCACCCAAGGCCGCGAAGCCGCAACAAGAAGCCCTGCACCTGCTGTCGTGCGGCAATCAACGCGCCATTGCCAGCTGGGGTTCCTGGGCAGTGCAGGGCCAATGGGTGGGGTGGATCAAAGACTGGATTGACCGACGCTTTGTCAAGCAACACAGCCAAGGCTGAAGGCACCAGCTGCAAACTGACGTGATTCGATGCGACTAACGCAGAGCCAAATGGGCCGCGCCATTAAACGCGGCCACTTCACCGATGTCCGCCGCATCGACAAATCCCACGCGCTGAAAAATTGCCATCACCGCAGCAACAGTCTCTGGCGCGCAACTCACCAACAAGCCACCACTGGTTTGCGGGTCGGTCAACAGGGCTTGCTCAATGGCAGAAAACCCGGCGGGTAAACTGACCTCGTGGCCATAAGCGGCCCAATTGCGCGCCGACGCGCCGGTGATGCAGCCCGCAAACGCCAGCGCACGCACGCCGGTCAAAAAAGGCACCTTGTCCCAATCGAGTTGCACCGTGCAGTTGGCACCCCGTGCCATTTCCAGCGCGTGGCCGGCCAGGGCGAAACCGGTCACGTCGGTCATGGCATGCACCCCGTCAAGCGCTGCCAGCGCCGGGCCGGGCGTGTTGAGCTGGGTGGTGACGCGCAGCATCTCGGCGTAACCCGCAGCATCCAGCTTGTCTTTCTTGAGTGCCGCCGACAACACCCCCACACCCAGCGGCTTGCCCAGAATCAGGCGGTCACCCACGCGGGCGCTGGCGTTGCGCTTGACCCGGCCCGGGTGCATCAGACCGAGCGCCACCAGGCCATAAATCGGTTCCACCGAGTCGATGGTGTGGCCCCCGGCAATCGGAATGCCTGCGGCGCGGCAAACGCTGGCGCCGCCCTCCAGAATTTTGCCAATGGTCTCGACCGACAACACGCTGATGGGCATGCCGACCAGCGCCAGCGCCATGATCGGCGTGCCGCCCATGGCATACACATCGCTGATGGCATTGGTGGCGGCAATGCAGCCAAAGTCAAACGGATCGTCAACAATGGGCATGAAAAAGTCGGTGGTGGCAATCAAGGCCTGTTGGTCGTTGAGCTGGTACACCGCCGCATCGTCAGCGGTCTCGATGCCCACCAGCAGCTCTTTGGGTATTGGCATGGCGGTGGTGCCCTTGAGGATGCTCGACAACACGCCAGGGGCGATCTTGCAACCACAACCGCCGCCATGCGACAGGCTGGTCAGGCGCGGCTCAGTGCGCACAGGGGCCGCCACCGGGGCAGGCGTCAAAAGTGGATTTTCAGAAACCATGGTCAATGGGCGATGAACTGCCGCCACAGCCGCACCAGCAGCAGCACGATGGGGGCGCTGTGCAGCAGCAAATCAAAAATATCCAGTGGCTTGACGAGCGTGCCCTGACTCAGCATGCGCAGTTTTTCGATCAAGTGCGGCTCAGGCGTGATCGGTGCCACGGCCATCCAGGCGGCCAGCGCGATCAAAATGGCCAGCG
>Ga0156771_162_pt1 | contig 47686 bp, 41 predicted proteins | sample RifOxyD3_FD_116170 | JGI IMG/M metagenome (GOLD analysis project Ga0156771, IMG submission 116170) | Burkholderiales bacterium RIFOXYD12_FULL_59_19 | reverse complement strand
ATCGTCCTCCACGGTGGCCGGCGGATATTTGGCAAAGTAGGTGTTGGGCTCGATGGTGAGGTGGTAAATCGACAGGTGCCGGGGCGCCAGCGCCAGCGCGGTGCTCACATCAGTGCGCAATTGTTCCAGCGTCTGGCCGGGCAGGGCGTACATCAGGTCGAGGTTAAAGGTGTCAAAGTCAAGTGCCGCTTCTTCGACCGCCGCGATGGCCTGGGCGCGGTCATGGACCCGGCCCAGTGCGCGTAAAAAGTCGTCATTGAAGCTTTGCACGCCCACCGACAGACGTGTGACACCGGCGCTGCGGTAGGCCTTGAAGCGGTCTTTCTCAAAGGTGCCGGGGTTGGCTTCGAGCGTGATTTCGGCGTTGGGCGCCAGCCGCACCCGGGCCCGGATGCCGGCCAGCAATTGGTCGATGGCTTGCGGCGAGAACAGGCTGGGCGTGCCGCCGCCCATGAACACGGTTTGTACGCTGCGGCCCCAAATGAGCGGCAGCGCGGCTTCCAGGTCGGCCATCAGGGCATCAACATAGCGTTGCTCGGGCAGCTCGGCGGCGCGCATTTCATGCGAGTTGAAGTCGCAATAAGGGCATTTCTTGAGGCACCAGGGCAGGTGCACGTAGAGCGACAGGGGCGGCAAGCTGCCCAGTTGCAGGGTGCCGGGGCGCATGTAGTGCTGGATGTCGCGTGCTTCTTTGGTCACTTCTGACGCGGGTGAATCAAGATGGATCGGGATCATGTGGGGTCTGTGAAGATGACAGCATTCAGTGCGTTTGTGGGGCGCGCTGCGCGGCAGCCGGATGGGGCGACCGCCTCATACTGGGGTACCAGAAATCGGCGATCACCCCATCCGGCTGCCGCGCCGACTTGGTGGCTCGCGTGCCGTTTGGTCTGAATACCTCAATACCAACCGCCAAATACACATTGGTTAGATACACGCAACCGTCTAGCGAGGTAGGCCCTGTGGGGGGCTGACGATTTCTGGTACCCCAGTATGAGGAAGCCCGCCACAGGGCCTGCCTTGCGGGTTCAGCTAGAAAGGCTACAAAGGTCTCCGGCTTCACAACCAGCGCTCACGCATCAGCGCCACCATGGCTGCCGCTGCCCGTCCCCGGTGGCTGTTGGCGTTTTTCACTTCCACTGGCAGCTGGGCAAAGGTTTTGCCAAATTCGGGGATGAACATCACCGGGTCAAAACCAAAACCGTTGGACCCCATGGGCTCACGGGCGATCTCACCCACGACCCGGCCCACCGCCACCAGTGGCTCCGGGTCATCGGCCGAGCGCAGCGCCACCAGGGTGCTGACCATCGCCGCACGCCGGTTGTCGATCCTTGCCATCTGCTCCAGCAGGGCGCGCACATTGTTGTCGTCGCTCTTGGGGTAGCCGAATTGGGTGGCATAAAAAGCGGTTTGTACGCCCGGCAGGCCACCAAAGGCGTCCACACACAGGCCGGCATCGTCGGCCACGGCGGGCAGGCCACTGATCCGGGCGGCATGGCGCGCCTTGGCCAGCGCGTTTTCAATGAAGGTGTGAAACGGCTCTTCGGCCTCGGGAATGCCAAGCTGGCCTTGCGGTACCAGCGCAAAGCCCAGCGGCGCAAACATGGCGTGTAATTCGACCAGTTTGCCGACGTTGTTGGAGGCCAGAACAATTTTCATGAAGCTGACTGATTGGCAAGTGAGGCTTGTTGGAGTTCAACCAGTTCACGAATGCCCTGGTCGGCCAGTGCCAGCAGCGCATCCATCTCAACGCGGCTAAAGGCGGTGCCTTCGGCCGTGCCCTGGACTTCGACATAGTGGCCGCTGGCCGTCATGACCACGTTCATGTCGGTGTCACAGGCCGCGTCTTCGGTGTACTCCAGGTCGAGTAGCGGCGTGCCTTGGACGATACCCACCGAGATGGCGGCCACGGCTTCACGAATGGGCGAGCGGGTCAGCTTGCCTTGCGCCAGCAAGCCGTTGACCGCGTCCTGCGCAGCCACAAAGGCGCCGGTGATGGCCGCGGTGCGGGTGCCCCCGTCGGCCTGAATCACGTCGCAGTCCAGGTGCAGGGTGCGCTCGCCCAAGAGTGTCAGGTCAAACACCGAGCGCAGGGCGCGGCCGATCAGGCGCTGAATTTCCTGGGTGCGCCCGGACTGTTTGCCGCGTGCGGCCTCGCGGTCGTTGCGGCTGTGGGTGGCGCGCGGCAGCATGCCGTATTCGGCGGTGACCCAGCCCCGTCCGCTGCCTTTTTGGTGCGGTGGCACCTTGTCGAGCACCGAGGCGTTGCACAGCACCTTGGTGTGGCCAAACTCAACCAGTACCGAGCCTTCGGCGTGCCGGGTGTAGTGGCGGGTGAGGGTGACCGGGCGCAGGGCGTTGGCAGCGCGCGCGCCGGTTCTGGAAAATTCAGTCATGTCAGGGTTTGGGTTGAAGTGAAGAGGAGGCTTTTTTTATGGCGCTCAGACGGATGGTGGTGTTGATTTCTGCAACGGCGCGATCCATGCCTTGTTCGTCGAGTTCGATCGGTGCTTCTTGCGCGAACGCCGACTCGGGTGCTGGCAGGGTGGCGCCAAAGTTGCCATCGTGCGTGTTTTGGCTGGCGGTTGGCGTGTTCGTGGGCGCCAGCAGCCCGGCTGAGTGCCAGGCGAGGGCGAGACAGGTGACGTTATCCCCCCGGTCGCCGCCATGGTGCAAGGCATTGTTGACCAGGTCGGGCACCGCTTGATCGACCGGCTTCAGACTCAATTCGTTCACAATGTCTTGTTCTGGCAGACTCGCCCACAGGCCATCCGAGCACAGCATCAGCTTGTCGTCTTGCTGCAAGAGCAGGGGTTTATTGACACTGAAAACAGGTCGGGTGGGCGAGCCCAGACAAGTGAACAGCACATTGCGGTTGAGTCCGGCGGGGTGCTGCGCCTGGTGATGGCGGTGGCTGTGCGCCAAAAACGAATGGTCCTGGGTGCGCGTCAGCAGTTGCTGTTGGCGCACCAGGTAAAACCGGGAGTCGCCACAGTGGCTCCAGCTTACCTGGCCTGACTGGATCACGGCGACCACCAGGGTGGTCCGTGGTGAGTCGCTCATGGCCTTGCCAAATGCGTACTGCAGAATCTGGCGATGGGCAGCCATCATGGCATCTGACAGAAAATCAGCCACATCGGCCAGTTTGGGTTGTGCTCGCTCATTGAACAGACTGGCCACGGTTTCCATGGTCAGGCGTGCGGCAACTTCACCTTCCGGGTGCCCGCCCATGCCGTCGGCCAGCATCAATAAAACACAATCACGGGTGTAGCAGTAGCCCATGCGGTCTTCATTGCTCTTGCGTCCACCCTGACGGCTCACCTGGAATACCGAAAACTTCATGGCGCCTGATGACTCGGTTCAAACTGCTTGGGCCCTGATTTTTTAGAGCCGTCAAGTATGCTCCCGAGCTGGAGCTTGACTTTGTCGCCCATCGTCAGTTGGGTGTAGCGACGCACGCCAGCGCGGTTCAATTCCTTTTGCAGGGAAAAAACAGACTGCGGCCGCGCCATCGGATCCAGGGCCATGCACCATTGCACAATTTCCACCAAGTCGTCTGAATACACCCCGCGTAAGCGTTTCAGGGTCTGGACCACCTTGTCGTCGGCAGCGCGTTGCGGCGCTTCGCTGGGGGGAAAGCCGTGCATGCAAGCGTAGATGCAGGCTCCAATGGCATAGATGTCGGTCCAGGGCCCCATGGGGGTGTCGCGGCGGTACATCTCGGGCGCGGCAAAGCCGGGGGTGTACATCGGGCGAATAAAGTTGCCCTCTTTACTCAGGACTTCACGGGCCGCTCCAAAGTCGATCAACACGGCCTTGTTGTCGTCGGTGATGAAAATATTGGCGGGCTTGATGTCGAGGTGCAGCATTTTGTGCTGGTGAACAATGCGCAAGCCGCGCAAAATCTCGTCAAACAGCGAGCGGATGGTGGACTCGCGAAACACCTTGCTGTGCTTCAAATCCCGGGCCACCACAATAAACTCCTGCAAACTGGCGCCTTCCAGGTAGTTGGTCACCATGTAAACGGTTTCGTTTTCACGGAAGAAATTAAGCACACTCACCACAGATGGATGAGAAATTTGCGCCAGCGCACGTCCCTCTTCAAAGAAACTTTTCAATCCCAGCCGGTACAAAGACAGCTTTTCAGGCGGCACCTGGGGTACCAGCAGGCCAGGTTCGCGTGTGACCAGTGTGGCTGGCAAATATTCCTTGATGGCGACTTGTTGCGCGTCACTGCTGTCTGCCAGATAAACCACGCCAAAGCCACCCGCTGCCAGCCGCCGAATCACCTGATAACCCCCTATCAAGGTACCCGGCGGTAGCGGCGATGGTTTGGATTTGGACATACTATTTAAAGTGGGCGAGCGTGGGTAAGAACGGGAACCGGGTTATTCTTGAGGCCACGCAACACCACAGATGATTGATATGTCAGTTTATAGCATGACCGGTTATGCCAGCGCTCAGCGTAGCGCCGCCACAACGTCCCCCGCGGCCGAAAGCACGGCATCGTCAGCCGCGCGTCTGGGGCTTGAAATCCGCTCGGTCAACAGCCGTTACCTCGATTTGACCTTCAAGTTGTCGGAAGAGTTGCGCAGCTTTGAGCCCGCCTTGCGTGAGTTGCTGGTGCGCCGCCTCAAGCGCGGCAAGGTCGAGGTGCGTGCCGCGCTGGAAAGCAACGCCGCCAACCTGGTGGCCGAGCCTTCTGCGCGGCTGCTGCAACGTCTCAATACGATCCAGGACAACGTCAAGACCTGGTTGCCTCTGGCCACCCCCTTGAGTGTGGCGGATGTGATTCGCCTGACAGTGGGCAGCACGGGGGGCGAGCACGATTGGCAGGCCGACCTGCTGGTGCTGGCCGAGCAGGTGCTGGCGTCGCTGCTGGCCGCCCGCGAGCGCGAAGGTGCCCGCCTGGTTCTGATGCTGCAAGACCGCATGGCGCAATTGCGCAGTCTGGCAGCGCAGGCCGAGCCGCTGGTACCCCAACTGGTGGCGCAACAACGCCAGCGTTTTCTGGATCGCTGGCGCGATGCCATGGGCCTGGTCGAGGGCGGCGCTTTGCCCGAAGCCGCGCAGGATCGGGCGCTCGCCGAAGCCACCGCCTTTGCCATTCGCATCGATGTGGCCGAGGAACTGACCCGGCTGAGTTCCCACTTGGATGAGCTCGACAGGCTGCTGGCCAAGGGTGGCGAAGTCGGCAAACGGCTTGACTTTTTGATTCAGGAGCTGCACCGCGAAGCCAACACATTGGGCTCCAAGTCGGCGGCGCTGGAACTTACGCACATTTCGGTCGACATGAAGGTGCTCATCGAGCAGATGCGCGAACAGGTGCAAAACATAGAATAGGTGCCTTGCCGTCTTTTTAAAAGAGTCTCGCCGTGATCGACTACCCCGGAAATCTGTTTGTTGTGGCTGCCCCGAGCGGCGCTGGCAAGTCCAGTCTGGTGAACGCATTGCTGGAACTGGATGCACTGGTGCGGCCTTCGGTGTCGCATACCACGCGCGCACCGCGCGGCCAGGAAAAGCACGGCCGCGAGTACTTTTTTGTCTCCGAGCCCGAATTTGATGCCATGGTGCAGGGCAATGCCTTTGTCGAGTGGGCGCATGTGCACAACTACCGCTACGGTACCTCGAAAAAAGCCATTGAAGAGCGCATGGCGCAGGGCTCGGACGTCATTCTTGAAATTGACTACCAGGGTGCCCTGCAAATCAAGAAAATTTTCGCCAATGCTGTCACCATTTTCATTTTGCCGCCCAGTTGGGAGGAACTGCGCTCGCGCCTGGAACGGCGTGGCGAAGACGCCTCCGATGTGATTGACGTCCGGCTCGAAAATGCCGCCGCCGAGATGGCGCAGGTGGCGCAATTCGACTTCGTTATAATCAACGAGTTATTTGATCGCGCCGTGTTTGACCTCAAATCCATTGTGCATGCACAGCGACTCAAGTATCTGGCGCAGCGCCGCGCCAGAGCAGACACCTTTAAAGCACTGCATATTGCCTAGTGCGCCCCACCTGGTTTTGGAGAATTCATGGCCCGTATCACTGTTGAAGACTGCCTATTGCAGATCCCTAACCGCTTCCAGCTGGTGTTGGCGGCATCCTACCGTGCACGCATGCTGAGCCATGGCCACACCGCCAAGGTTGAAAGCAAGAACAAGCCTGGCGTGACGGCCCTGCGTGAAATTGCAGCCGGCAAGGTTGGCATTGAAATGCTGAAAAAAGTGCCTTTGTAAGCCGGGCTGGCACGGCATCAAAAAGCACCGCTTGCGGTGCTTTTTTGCGTGGGGTGTCCAAATACGCATTCGGCACGCTATATTCATGGCATGTGCGCCGCAACCAACAAGACCCCGTCAGATCGCCATCTGGGTGTGCCCACGCCCAAGGTGTTGAGTGCTGCCGAATCGAATGCGACGGCGGCCAGTTTTGCCGGGTTGACCAGCAAACTTGACTACCTCAGCGCCACCGATCTGCAAAGCGTCCGAATGGCTTACCGCTTTTCAGACCAGGCCCACCTGGGGCAGCTCCGCAACAGCGGTGAACCCTACATTACCCATCCGATTGCCGTGGCGGCCCAATGTGCCGAATGGAAACTTGACGCCCAGGCGCTGATGGCCGCCTTGTTGCACGATGCGATGGAAGATTGCGCGGTCACCAAGCCCGATTTGATCGAGCGTTTTGGCTCGCCTGTGGCCGAATTGGTGGACGGACTGACCAAACTCGAAAAGCTGCAGTTCAACACGCGCGAAGAAAATCAGGCCGAGTCGTTCCGCAAAATGCTGCTGGCCATGGCGCGTGACGTGCGTGTGATTTTGATCAAGCTGGCAGACCGCACCCACAACATGCGCACGCTGGCAGACGCACCGCGCGCCAAATGGGGACGTATTGCCTCGGAAACACTCGACGTCTATGCGCCCATTGCGCACCGGCTGGGGCTCAACCAGACCTATCGGGAGCTGCAGGACCTGGCGTTTCGCTATCTGCGGCCCTGGCGCTACGCAGTTTTGAGCAAGGCGGTGACCAAGGCCAGGGGGCGCCGCCGTGACTTGATTCAAAAAGTGCAAGCCGACCTGGAGGCCATGTTTGCCCGCCATGGCATGACGGTGCGGATTGCCGGCCGCGAAAAAACCCTGTATTCGATCTATCACAAGATGACCGACAAAAACCTGAGTTTTGCCCAGGTGACCGACATCTATGGCTTTCGGGTCATCGTGCCCGGCCTGATTGACTGCTACACCGCGCTTGGGCTGCTGCACCAGCTCTACAAACCGGTACCGGGCAAGTTCAAGGACCACATTGCCATCAGCAAGATCAATGGCTACCAGTCCTTGCACACCACACTGGTCGGGCCATCCGGCATCAATGTCGAGTTTCAGGTGCGCACCGAGGCCATGCATTTGGTGGCCGAAACCGGTGTGGCTGCCCATTGGCTGTACAAGGAAAGCCCCAACGACGTGAATGCCAACCCGGACCGTCTGGGGTCCAAGTGGTTGCAGTCGCTGCTGGACATTGGCGACGAAACCCACGACGCTGCCGAATTCTGGGAGCATGTCAAGGTTGACCTGTTCCCCGATGCGGTGTATGTCTTTACCCCGAAAAGCCGCATCATGGCGATGCCGCGCGGCGCCACGGTGGTCGATTTCGCCTATGCCATTCACAGCAGCGTGGGTGACCATGCGGTGGCGGCAAAACTCAACAATGAGCAGGTACCGCTGCGTACCGAGGTACATAACGGGGACGTGATCAAGGTCATCACCGACCCCGACTCTTACCCCAACCCGGCCTGGCTGGGCTTTGTGCGCACGGCGCGCGCGCGCTCCAAAATCCGCCAGCATTTGCGCACGCTGGCGCAGGACGACTCGCAAAACCTGGGTGAAAAAATGCTGGTGCAAGCGCTGCGCTCTGAAGGCATTGAACACTTGCCGGATGAGCAGGGTTCGATGGCGGATGTGTGGGACAAGTTGCTGCGTTTTAGCGGCAATCGCACCCGTTCTGATCTGCTGGTGGAAATTGGCCTGGGTCGGCGCATTGCCAGCATTGTGGCCAAGCGTTTGACCAAATTGCTGTCCGACGTGGGGGAAAAACCCAATCCCCTGCTGCTCACGCGCGAGCGTTTTACTGAAGGTGAGTCGCTGGCACAGGGCAGCGTGGCCATTGACGGCAGCGAAAACACGTCGGTGCGCTTTGCCATTTGCTGCCGGCCCATTCCGGGCGATGCCATCGTGGGCTACCTGGGGCGGGGCGAAGGCCTGACCATTCACAACAGTGACTGCCCGGTGGCCGTCAAGCTCAAAAACAAGGACAGTGAACGCTTCATTGCCGTGGAGTGGTCGGATGAACCCGTGCGCCCCTTCGAGACCGGCATTGTGGTCACGGTCAACAACAACAAGGGTGTGCTGGCCAAGGTGGCGGCGGCCCTGGCCGCTGCCGAGGTCGACATTACCCAGGTCAGTATGGCCGACGAGTCACCGCAGGGCGCCATTGACATGAGGTTCATCATTGCCGTGCGCGATGTGCATCAACTCGACAGTGCGTTGCGCAGTTTGCGCCATACCCCCGTGGTACTCAAGGCGCAACGAAGCAAAAATCACAACTGATCGGGTGGCGGCTGGTGTGCGCCAGGGTGCCGCCGCGGCACATGCTGGCGGTAGCGCCAAAATCGGGCCAGCAGCGGCTTGACGCTGGTGCCGTGCACAACAATGGACAGCGTGACCACCACCAGCGTCAATTGCATTAATTCCAGTGCCAAATCTTCAGTCAGGCCATGCTGGATGGCGTACATCAGATAGTAAAGCGAGCCAATCCCGCGCACGCCAAACCAAGCCACCAGGCCGCGCATGGTCCAGGTGGTGCGGGTGCCCAGCAAGCTTGTCATGACGCTGACCGGTCGCACCACGGCAAAGACAAACAGCGCCAGCGCCACGGCGCGCCAGCTCCAGGAGTCGACAAACAGCGAGCCACCAATCAGCAGCACCAGCATCAATTCCGAGAGCCGTTCCAGGTGTTCCTTGAAGACCAGTGATCGCCCGCTGATGGTCGCCGTGGCATCCAAGGGTTCAGTGTGGGCGAGCGACTTTGTTGCTGCGTCATCACCGGGTGGTACCGGACCATGTTGCGCTGTGCCAAGGTGTTTGAGTTCGGTTTGTCGTAGCGCCACGGCGGCAAAAAATACCGCCAGAAAACCCCAGGCATCCACCATCACACTCAGGCCATAGACGACGCCGATCAGCCCCAGTCCGAGAAAGTCGTTCATGAGTGATTGTGTTGGCGCCAGCCGACGCAATTTGCGGCCCCCATGCGCCAGCGCCACACCGGCTGCAACACCAAGGCTGATGCCCGCTGCCGTGGCCCACAGCACATCGGCCAGCACCCAGCGCAGGCCGGATTCACCCAGATCGTGCAGCCCAAGCAGGCCCAAGCCCAGCATCACAAACGGAAAAGCGCTGCCGTCGTTCATGCCGGCCTCGCAGGTCAGGGTAAAGCGCAGTTGGTCGCGGTCGCCCGGATGGCGGGTCTGTACATCGGTGGCCAGCACCGGGTCGGTGGGCGACAAAATGGCCCCCAGCAAAATGCCAACGCCCAATGGCAAATCCAGCAGGTAGTAGGCAAAGGCGGCGATCAGCCCGACACTTGCCACCATGGACACCGAAGCCAGCAAAATCGGTGCCCGCCAGCGCGTCAGGCTGACCGGCACCGGCATCTTGACACCGGCCGAAAACAGCGAGATCAGCACCACCACTTCGGTCAGTACCTCCAGCAGTGCAGACTCCTTGAGCGGATTGAAGTGAAAGAAATTGAACACCGTCGGGCCCACCAGCAAACCTGCAGCCAGATAGACAATGGCCGGCGTCACGGGCAGGTCTTTGAGCAAAGAGCTGGTCAAGCCCCGGGTCAGCAACAGAGCGCCCACCAATAAAAACCATTGGGCGTTAGTCATGATGTGCGCAGTGGGCATGCCTGTTGCTCAAGGCGTTGTGAGTTGGCAGGGAAGATGTGCTGTGCATGGTGTCTGTATTTGGGCTGGCGTAGCGTACTATTCTCATGGCGCTCGGTCTGTGTGCCAGACCACCGACGGCGCTGTGCTACAGGGCATTACAAAAAACGCTGCAACGGAGGCAGGGGGAAAATCCGGGTGCTTGTGAAAGTTGGGTACCATCAGCTTTTTTGATCAACGCCTTTCCCCATGCCTGACATCAGTTCCTCCCTGTTCTGGATCGCCGTGCTCCAGATCATTGCCATCGACATCATGCTCGGTGGCGACAACGCCGTGGTGATTGCCCTGGCCTGTCGCAAGCTGCCGCTTGAACAACGCAAGAAGGGCATCTTCTGGGGCGTGGTCGGTGCCATCGGCTTGCGTGTGGTGATGATCTTCTTTGCCCTGCAACTGCTGGCCCTGCCATATCTCAAGATCGTCGGCGCCTTGTTGTTGCTGTGGATCGGTGTCAAGCTGCTGCTGCCCGAGCACGATGACGCGCATGGCAGCCATATTGACGGCGGCACCACACTGATGGCCGCCATCAAGACCATTGTGGTGGCCGACGCCGTGATGAGTCTGGACAACGTGATTGCCGTGGCCGGAGCCTCGCACGGCTCCATGGTGCTGGTGACCTTTGGTATTTTGGTGTCCATCCCGATCGTGGTCTGGGGCAGCAAGCTGGTGCTGACCCTGATGGACCGCTTCCCGGTGGTGATCACGTTGGGTGCTGCGCTGCTGGGCTGGATCGCTGGTGGCATGCTGTTGACTGATCCGGCCATGCCGCCCTCGGTGGCGGCCAGCATGGCGTACGCCAATTACGTTTTCTCAATCACCGGGGCGCTGCTGGTGGTGCTGGTGGGCAAATGGCTGGGCAGTCGGCGTAAACCCGTCAAGGCACTGGAACTGTCTGCCAAGTCCGTCAACCCAAAACCCTGAGGAGCACTGCAATGAACACTTCCTGGCTGATTGCCATCGACGGCTCGGCGCCGTCGCTCAAAGTCGTTGACTACGTCATCACCGAGGCCGCCAGCCGGGTGATCCTGCCGCAACTGTTTCTGGTCAATGTGCAGGCACCGCTGTCAAGCGACATCACCCGCTTCATTGACGAAAAAGTCGTTACAGATTTCCACCGCGAAGCCGGCGACGCCGCGCTGGCGCAAGCCCGGCAAAAGCTCGACGCAGCCGGGCTGGCCTACTCGTCCCACATCATGATGGGTGAGACAGCGCCGACCCTGGTTGAATTTGCCACTGACAAAACCTGCAGCCTGATTGTCATGGGCGCCCGTGGCTTGGGCAGTGTTGCTGGCCTGCTCATGGGCTCGGTCGCTACCAAGGTGGTCAAGCTGTCCACGGTGCCTGTGCTGCTGGTGAAGTGAGTCCGGCGGCCCTGGCAAGTCGTTGAGCGGGAAGACCATGAAACTTTTGCTTTCCTCTTGGGTTAAAGAATGGGGCTGCGTCGCCTTGCGCGTCATGACGATTGCTGGCTGAGCCGGCTGAGCCGGCTGAGCCGGCTGACCCGTTGACGTGCCTCGCCCCGTGGCGACGTCGGCACCCAAGCTGGAAAAACACCAGCTTGAATTAGGGCGTGGTGTCAGTGTGAGTTATCAGATTGAGCGGGAAATTTCCACGGTCAATAGCGTGAGCTGCTGCGCCTTTGTTTCGGGAACGCTGAACAAGGGGTTTGAGGCGCAATGGAACGGAAAACCGGGTTAGGTCATTGTCCTCAATCTGGTAGACGTCTTGCCATTGCCAGTGCCAGTGCCAGTGCCAGTGATCGTTCTTGCGACTCGTGAGCTTCCGGACCCGACCCAATGCGGTCGGTAGATCTGTCAGAGACTCAATGGCAGGTGTCGGAGTTGATCAGTCGGCCAGCGGGGCTGTAGTGATTGGGTGTCAATAAGCCTTCGGCGACTGCGTGGCCCATAGGTGAGCGCCGATCAATGCTCGCCATGGAGAGAACTGCGCAAGCCATGTTTTTGCTTTTTCTTCACCGATTTTCTCTGGCGATTCGAGAAGCGTTTGGAGTCCTCGTCGTACTGCAGCATCGCCATGTAGCGAGCCATCCAGCCAACCAAAGCCGCGTAGTAATGCGTAATTGACCGTCCACGGTCCGATGCCGCGAACCGCTTCAAGCTGGCTCCGAATGATATCGACCGGAATCGTTTCCGCCCAGGCATCCAAGGGAAGCTTGTCGTTAGCAACAAGAGAGGATAGCGTCAGTAAGGTCTTGGTTTTAGTCGTCGAGAATCCGCTCTGCCGCAACGTCTCTTCGGTCAATCCGAGAATCTGGTGGGCTTCTGGGTAACAAAGCAGGCCACCTGAGTGATGAATATTCGTCGCTTCAATCAATTTTCGACGCAGGGATACGGCGGCGCTCACGCTGATTTGCTGGCCGGTAACTGCCCAGGTCAGGGCCTCGAACGGTGTCGCTGCGGCCGGGACCCGCAAGCCAGGCTGCCGGGCGATCAATGGGCCTAGCTGGGGATGACCACGATACTGCTCTTCAAATACCTCGATCTCCTGCGCCAGGCCGAGCATGCGCCGGACCATGCGTTCGAAATCGACCTGACGGTCCTCGATGACATGGCTATCAATGACCAAAGTAGCCGACGCCCTCCGTCTCTGGAAGCGAATGGAGAGGCAAGCTGGGGAACGGCCCCAAACCATACCCTTATCCAGGGATGCATCGCCGACTCGCTCTGAAATTTCTTGTGGATCACGCCGATGAAAGGCCAGGATGTCAGCAGGGCGAAAGGCTGCAGGTAGCGAAATGGAACAAGAAAGTTGCATGACGAAGCTCTGGTTTTACGGACGACGCGAACCGAGCGAGGCAATACGATTGGCCGCGTCGCGGCTGGTGGTCAGGGCGAAACTCAGTTGTTTGCCCGGTGTGTTCATGCCTTTGCCTCCCGTTCCAGCAAGGCCCGTTTGCGTTCCACACCCCACCGATAACCAGACAAGCTTCCATCACTGCGAACTACCCGATGACAGGGAATGGCGACTGCGAGCGCATTGGCCGCACAGGCCCCAGCCACTGCACGAACAGCTTTGGGAGCGCCAATACGTTGCGCGATTTCCGCGTAACTGACGGTTGATCCGGCGGGAATCTCGCGCAATGCCTGCCAGACTCGTTGCTGGAAGGCGGTCCCCCGAACATCGAGGGGTAGGTCGAGGCCTAATTTCGGCATTTCGACAAACCCGATCACCTTGGCGACCAGTTGCTCGAACTCGCTATCGTTGCCAATGATATCGGCTCTCGGAAAACGGTCTTGCAGGTCGCGTGCAAGGGCGTCGGGATCATCCCCCATGAAGATAGCGCAGACACCACGTTCGCTTGCGGCAACCAGGATTGCCCCCAGAGCGCATTCGCCCACGGCGAAACGGATGACCGCATCGGCACCGCCTGCCCGGAAACTCGTTGGCGTCATCCCCAACAGTCGATTTGATTCCTCATAAAAACGACCATTGGAGTTATAGCCAGCCTCGTAGATCGCTTCGGTGACACTTCCGCCTCGGATCAATTCTTCGCGAACCTTTTTGGCGCGATGTGCAGTCGCATAGGCTTTAGGGGTCACGCCCGTGACCGCCTTGAAAATCCGGTGCAGATGGAAGGTGCTCATCCGGGCGGACTGCGCCAACATTTCCAGGTTCGGTGGCAACTCCGCAGACTCGATTTGTCGACAAAGACTTGTCACCATTTCGGCGTGTTGATCGCCGATTGACCGTTGGTCTGGCTTGCAGCGCTTGCATGGACGAAAACCCGCTCTCTCAGCGTCCACCGTTGTCTGGAAAAAACTGACATTCTCGGGGCGAGGCGTACGGGACCCGCACGACGGACGACAATACACCCCAGTCGTCTTGACTGCATGATAGAACTGCCCGTCTGCCTTGGGGTCACGCGCCATGACTGAGATCCAGCGAGGATCGGATAACACCGCGTGTGCGCGTTTCTCTATCTGTTTTGACATAGTCGAGCCTTTTGCAATGGTTGTATGGCAGTACTCTAGTCGCCGAACACAATCCAGGCACTCCGGGTCTTGCTTTCGAATTTTTGCAGCATCATTCGGTTTTAAGGATATATCCGGGGTGCGGTTTCCTCGTGTCGCCGATGACCGACATGCAAATTATTGGCAGTGGTTTCAGTCGGTTTTTCCGGATACGTCGGATATCGTTTTCGAAATTGGCCTGCTGGGTGGCCGAAATATGGTGCAACCATTGAGGGCGAACTGCGGCCATTGCGTCATCCATCTGACGAAGAATAGCAGCACATCCGCAGTCGGCAAGGGGCGACTGTGGGATGACATTCGGCCTAACCCGGTTTTACGTTCCGTTGCACCTCAAACCCCAACAACGACTCAAACCAGATTCCGGGTCGTCGCACTGTCATCGACTTTAATTTTTTCAGTGACGGCAAGCAGTCCTTTCGCGAACTGACTTCGCCAGTCGCAGACATTCCGCAAGGCAGCCGCACCATGTTTGAAATGGTGCTTTCACCGGTGCACAAGGACGGCTGCGTCAGTATGACCGAATGGATGTCTCACTGAGGTTGTCCTGAACCGGATGGACTAAGCCGTTTTTGACCCTGAACACCCGGTTGCGTCCTTGCGAAGCTGGCAGCAGCCTGAAACGGACTGCTGCCGTTGACAAGCTCAGGCCAGATCAAAGCGGTCAGCGTTCATGACCTTGACCCAGGCCGCGATAAAGTCCTGCACAAACTTGGCCTGGTTGTCGTCCTGGGCATATACCTCGGCGTAGGCGCGCAGGACTGAATTCGAACCAAAAACCAGGTCAACCCGGGTCGCCGTCCATTTGACCGCGCCGCTCTTGCGCTCACAAATGGTGTACAGGTTGCGCCCGGCCGGTTGCCATGTATAGGCCATGTCGGTCAGGTTGACGAAGAAGTCGTTGCTCAGGGTGCCCACCCGCTCGGTCAAGACACCGTGCCGACTGCCGCCGTGGTTGGTACCGAGCACACGCATGCCACCGACCAATGCCGTCATCTCGTGTGCGCTCAATCCCAGCAGTTGGGTCCGGTCGAGCAGCAATTCCTCGGCGCTAACGACGTAGTCCTTCTTGAGCCAGTTGCGGTAACCGTCAGCGAGCGGCTCCAGCACCTCAAACGACTCCGCATCGGTCATGTCCGGGGTGGCATCACCCCGGCCTGGCGCAAAGGGCACGGTCACCTCGAAACCTGCCGCCTTGGCCGCCTGCTCGATGCCGACGTTACCCGCCAGCACGATGACATCAGCCACGCTGGCCCCGGTCTGCGCCGCAATGCCTTCCAGCACGGCCAGCACCTTGGTCAGACGGGCCGGTTCATTGCCGTGCCAGTTCTTTTGCGGGGCCAGACGGATGCGCGCGCCGTTGGCGCCACCGCGCTTGTCCGAACCGCGGAAGGTGCGGGCGCTGTCCCAGGCTGTGGCCACCAGGTCGCTGGTGCTCAGGCCGCTGGTGCTCAGGCCGCTGGTGCTCAGGCCGCTGGTGCTCAGGCCGCTGGCGGCAATCGTCGCCCGGGTGGCCACCACGTCGTAATCGGTGCGACCGACGGGCACCGGGTCTTGCCAGATCAGGTTTTCCGTTGGCACATCCGGGCCGAGGTAGCGGGCTTTGGGCCCCATGTCGCGGTGCGTCAGCTTGAACCAGGCGCGCGCGAACATGTCAGAAAAATAGGCCGGGTCCTGTTGGAAGCGTTCCGAGATTTTGCGGTATGCGGGGTCCATCTTCATGGCCATGTCGACATCGGTCATGATTGGGTTGCAGCGGATGGACGAGTCTTCTACGTCCACCGGCCGGTCTTCGTCCTTGATGTTGACGGGCTCATACTGCCAGGCACCGGCCGGGCTCTTTTTGAGCACCCAATCGTGGTTGAGCAGCATGTCGAAGTAGCCGCCTTTGCCGACATTCCACTGGGTCGGGTGCGTGGTCCAGGCGCCTTCGATGCCGCTGGTCATGGTGTCGCGGCCCACGCCACGGCTGCTGTGATTGATCCAGCCGAGGCCCTGTTCTTCCAGCTCAGCGCCCTCTGGGGCCGGGCCCAGCTTGGCGGCGCTGCCATTGCCGTGGGTCTTGCCGACGGTGTGGCCACCCGCAGTCAGGGCCACGGTTTCTTCGTCGTTCATGGCCATGCGCTCGAAGGTCACGCGAATGTCCTGGGCGGTCTTGAGCGGGTCGGGCTTGCCGTCCACGCCTTCCGGGTTGACGTAAATCAGGCCCATCATCACGGCCGCCAGCGGGTTTTCCAGGTCGCGTTCGCCAGAGTAACGGCTGTTGGCGCTGCCGCTGGGCGCCAGCCACTCCTTCTCAGAACCCCAGTAAATGTCTTTCTCGGGGTGCCAGATGTCTTCCCGGCCAAAGGCGAAGCCAAAGGTATTCAGGCCCATCGACTCGTAGGCCATGGTGCCCGCCAGGATGATCAGGTCAGCCCAACTGAGCTTGTTGCCATACTGCTTCTTGATCGGCCACAGCAGGCGACGGGCCTTGTCCAGATTCACGTTGTCGGGCCAGGAGTTCAGCGGGGCAAAGCGCTGATTGCCCTTGCCGCCACCACCACGGCCATCCGCAATGCGGTAAGTGCCAGCCGAGTGCCAGGCCATGCGAATCATCAGGCCGCCGTAGTGACCCCAGTCTGCAGGCCACCAGTCCTGGCTGGTGGTCATCAGGGCTTGGAGGTCCTTTTTCAGGGCGTTGACGTCGAGCTTTTTGACCTCTTCGCGGTAGTTGAAGTCCGCGCCCATCGGGTTGGTCTTGCTGTCGTGCTGGTGCAGGATGTCCAGGCTCAGCGCCTTGGGCCACCAGTCACTGTTCGACACGCTGGCCGATGTGGCGCCGCCGTGTATGACGGGGCATTTGTCAGTAGAACTCGGGTTTTTGTTTTCCATTTCGCGCTCCTTGAGTTGCGTGCCTAACTGAATAACTATAGACCTGAACGCACCATGTCGGGATAACCGGATACGACGTAAGGAAGCAGAAATTGTCTTTGCGACAAGCCTAAGCGCCAGGGCCGCAATCCATACAACGCTCGATCACTTGAGGACCGATGTGCAGTTTGTGGTTAAGGTCGCGCAGCGCGGTACGCAGCCCTTCTTCGATGACCGGATGGTAGAAAGGCATGTCCAACATGTTTGAGACCGTCATGCGCTGTTGCGCCGCCCAGGCCAGCAGATGGCCGATGTGCTCTGCGGCGGGGCCGAACATTTCTGCCCCCAGGAACAAGCCGCTATCCCGTTCGCCGTAGACTTTCAGAATGCCCTGGTTGCGCAGCATCACCCTGCTGCGGCCCTGATCCTCAAAGGACACGAGCCCCACAGCAAAGCGATCTTTGAACTGTTTGTTGAGCTGTTTCAGGTTGAAACCCACCGATGCAATTTGCGGATCAGTGAAGACCACGGCCAGCGGCGTGCGGCGCAGGCCGGGTCGGATGTCGGGGAAACGCGCGGCATTCTCGCCCGCGATGCGTCCCTGGTCGGCTGCTTCATGCAGCAGGGGGCTGTCGTCGCTGGCGTCGCCGGCAATAAAAACCGTGCTGTCACCGCACTGCAGCGTGAAGCGGTCAAACATTGGCACGCCGTGATCGTTCAAGGGCAAGCCCGTATTTTCCAGGCCGAGGCCCGCGACAGCAGGCGCCCGACCGGTCGCCGCCAGCACATAGTCGAACGCCTCGGTTTTCCAGGCCCCGTCGCGATGCAGGTAGTTGACGTCGACGCCGGTGGCGGTTTCCTTGACCCACTTCACCTGAGCCGAGGCATCCAGGTAAAACTCGTGGTTGAAGGTCTGGTTGGCATCCTCCCGAATGGCAGGGTCCTGAATGCTGGCAATACCACCGCCGACACCGAATACCTTGACCCGCACACCCAGACGGCTCATGGCCTGGGCCAGCTCCAGCCCCAGCACACCAGGGCCAAACACCGCCAGACTCGTTGGCAAGGTGGGCAGGTCGAAGACATTTTCATTGGTCAGCAAATGCGCGCCCAGCTCTTTCAGAACCGGGGGCAGCACAGGCATGCTGCCAGTGGCGATGACGACGCGCCTGGCGTGAATCAGTTGACCGTGCTCGGTCATCAAAGTGTTGGCATTCTGGAACTTGACCCGGGCAGCTAACCGGTCACCTGGTGCAATGGCGTCAATCGTTTCCAGTACAAAGCTAACAAAACGGTCACGCTCGCGTTGTACCCGCGCCATCACAGCAGCGCCGTCAACCGTGACCGCCTGCACCTGCACGCCGAAGGCTTGTGCTTGGCGTGCCTGGTGCGCGGCCTCGGCGGCGGCAATCAGCAATTTGCTGGGCATACAACCCACGCGCGCGCAGGTTGTGCCATAGGCGCCACCTTCGATCAGTAAAACGGAATCAACGTGGGCGCGGGCGGCCCGGTAGGCGCCCATGCCGGCAGTACCGGCACCAATAATGGCGACTTCGACTTGAAGCGGTGTCATGGCAGTTTTGCTGTGAGGGGTGATAACTTATTTGGACAGCCAGAGGGCCAGCTCGTCGGCGCCGCCAACATGTTGACCATCGACATACACCTGCGGCGTGGTGCTGCGTCCGCTCACGGCTTGCAGCGAGCTGTAGCTGATGCCGTGGCTGCCCAGCTCAATTTCTTCAAAACGGAGCCCCTTCTCAACGAGCATTTTGCGGGCACGCGCGCAGTGCGGGCAGCCAGGTTGGCTGAAGAAAGTGACACGCGGCGGGGGGCTGGCTTTGGGGTTGATGTAGTGCAGCATGGTGTCCGCATCCGACACCTTGAAAGGATCGCCCGGCTCCTGCGGCTCGATGAACATCTTTTCGATCAGGCTATCTTTCACCAGCATGGAATAGCGCCAGCTGCGCTTGCCCAGGCCGATCTTTGACTTGTCCACCAACAGGCCCATGCCTTCGGTAAATTCACCGTTGCCATCGGGCAGGAAGTCGATGTTTTCGGCGTGCTGCGCCGTCTGCCATGTTGCCATCACAAACGGGTCATTGACCGACAGGCAAATCAGGCTGTCGATGCCATTTGCCTTGAATACACCGGCCAGCTCGTTGAAACGCGGCAAGTGCATGCTGGAGCAGGTTGGCGTGAAGGCACCTGGCAGTGCGAACAGCACCACCGTTTTGCCTTTGAACAGGGCGTCGCTGTCGACCTTTTGCCACTCGCCATTGACCCGGACCGGGAACGTGACATTCGGGACTTTTTGACCTTCGCGTGATTTCAGCATGGGTTTCTTTCGGTTCGTGTGTCGCCTGTATCGCCCGGGTAGTGGCGTCGACGTCAAGCGGTCTTGCCGACGCCAGCAAGTTTTTAGCGATGTTTAACGGCATCCTTGACAGCGTCTTTGGCGTCCTTGACGATTTCCTTGGCATCTCCAAGCCGCTTTTCTGCTTTGCCAGTGACTTGTTTGTGGATGCCCTTGGCCTCCTGCTCTTTGTTGCCAACGAGCTTGCCGGCTTCCTCCTGGACTTTGCCGGTGAGGTCTTTCACAGTGCCTTTGATTTGATTCTTGTTCATGATGGTTTTCCTTTGAAGGTGAGCGAATTGCTTTGCAAACGAGTCAGTGGATGACTCCGGGCTAAATCCTAGTGAGTCAGTGTGCCTTCATCTGTGCGGTTGCGCACAAAAGGGCTTTGATCGCATCTCCGCGCAGTTCCGGCACCCTGCGCAGCCGCATCTTTTTTAGGCGGGCCGTATCAAAGGGTGACGAAAAGGGCAAGTCGCCGGTAGGGCGTGTACCTCGCACGATACTGTCACGACACGTTTGCCCGACGGACTTTATTCTGTCTCGACAGACTTTATTTGCTCCAGTCACAATCAAGTGGGCCTGGCTACTCCACCGTCACCGACTTGGCCAAATTGCGCGGTTTGTCCACATCGGTCCCGCGCGCGCAGGCGGTGTGGTAGGCCAGCAATTGCAGCGGCACCACATGCAGCAGGGGGGAAAGTTCGCCGTAGTGCTCGGGCATACGGATCACATGCAGGCCTTCGCCGCTGGCAATGTGGGAGTCGGCGTCGGCCAGCACATAGAGCACACCGCCGCGGGCGCGTACTTCGTGCATGTTGCTTTTGAGTTTTTCCAGTAGCGCGTCGTTGGGCGCCACGGTCACCACCGGCATGGCGCTGGTGACCAGCGCCAGCGGGCCGTGTTTGAGCTCGCCGGCCGGGTAAGCCTCGGCGTGGATGTAGCTGATTTCTTTGAGTTTCAAGGCGCCTTCAAGGGCAATGGGGTAGTGCAGGCCGCGGCCCAGGAACAGCGCGTTGTCCTTGGCGGCAAAGTCCTGCGCCCAGGCAATCACTTGCGGTTCCAGCGCCAGCACGGCCTGCAAAGCGGCGGGCAGGTGGCGCATGGCCTTGATGTGGCGCGCTTCTTCTGCGTCGCTGAGCAAACCGCGCGACTGCGCCAGCGCCAGCGTCAATAAGAACAAGCCTGCCAGTTGGGCGGTGAAGGCCTTGGTGGAGGCCACGCCAATTTCGACCCCGGCGCGGGTGATGTAGGCCAGTTCGCATTCGCGCACCATGGCGCTGGTGGCCACGTTGCAAATGGTCAGCGTGTGTGTTTGCCCCAAGCTTTGGGCGTGGCGTAGCGCGGCCAGCGTGTCGGCGGTTTCGCCCGACTGGGTGATGGTGACGACGAGCGTGCGCGCATTTGGCACCGAGTCGCGGTAGCGGTATTCGCTGGCCACTTCGACCTGGGTCGGGATTTTGGCGATGCTTTCCAGCCAGTACTTGGCGGTGCAGCCGCTGTAGTAGCTGGTGCCGCAGGCCAGAATCAGCACCGAGTCGATGTCCTTGAACACCCTTGCCGCGCTGGTGTTGGCGCCATCGAACAGTTCGGGCACGATGCCGTCAACGCCTTCCAGCGTGTCGGCAATGGCGCGCGGTTGCTCGAAAATTTCCTTTTGCATGTAGTGGCGGTAGGGGCCCAGTTCGGCCGCGCCACTGTGCGCATGCACGGTCTTGACCGGGCGCTGGGCCGGGGTCAGGGCTTTGAAGGCCTTGTCCACCAGCCAGTACTTGCCCAGTTGGATGTCGGCCACGTCACCTTCTTCAAGGTAAACAATCTGGTCGGTCACGCCGGCCAGGGCCATGGCGTCACTGGCCAGGTAATGCGCGTCGGTACCCACACCCAGGATCAGCGGTGAGCCGGCACGGGCGCCAATCAGGCGGTGCGGCTCGTCCTTGCAGAACACGGCAATGGCATAGGCGCCTTGCAGCGATGCCAAAGACGTTTTGACGGCTTCAAACAGGTCGCCTTCGTACAGGCTGTCCACCAGATGGGCAATGACCTCGGTGTCGGTCTGGCTCTGAAAGATGTAACCCTTGGCCTGCAGGGCGGCGCGCAATTCGTCGTGGTTTTCAATGATGCCGTTGTGCACCAATGCAATGCGTCCGGGTCGCCTGGCTGCATCAGGCCCGGGGCCGTGGCTGAAGTGCGGATGCGCGTTGTGCACGGCGGGGGCGCCATGGGTGGCCCAGCGGGTGTGGGCAATGCCGGTGGTCCCCTGCAGCTGGGTGGTGTTGATTTGTTCCATTAGCTCCGACACCCGTGCGGTGCTGCGTGCGCGTTGCAGGCCATTGGCGACCACCGCCACGCCACAGGAGTCATAACCCCGGTATTCCAGCCTGGCCAAGCCCTGCACCAGCACGGGAACGATGTTGTGATTGGCTACGGCGCCGACAATGCCACACATGGGAAACTCCTGAAGTGAAGCCTGCCATGTTAAAAGTCCATGTGTGAAATAGGTTGTCAATTTTGTGAATTTTATGAACTTAAATTTCTATAATAAAAAAATGAAATTATTTATTTCAATAATAAAGTATTTTTGAATGAAAACATCACTATCGCTGCGGCACTTCCTTTTGGCACTGGCTGTGGTGGCGGTGTGGGGCACCAACTTTGTGGTCATCAAGCTGGCTTTGGGGCAGATGCCGCCCTTGCTGTTTGCCACCCTGCGTTTTGTGGTGGTGCTGCTGCCGATGGTGTTCTTCTTGCCTCGGCCGGCTGTGCCCTGGCGTAACCTGGCGGCCTATGGTTTGTTGATTGGTGTGGGCCAATTTGGCTTGTTGTTTGTCGCCATGAACGGCCACATTTCGCCCGGTCTGGCTTCCTTGGTGATTCAGACCCAGGTGTTTTTCACCATTGGCCTGGCCATGCTGATGGCGGGTGAGTCACTGCAACGGGTGCAGTGGGTCGCGCTGGCGCTGGGCGCGGCCGGTCTGGGTGTGATCGTGTCGCACACCGACGGCAGCACCACGCCGATGGGGCTGGCGTTGATTTTGCTGGCCGCGCTGTCATGGGCCGGTGGCAATTTGGTGTCGCGTGCGGCCGGGCGCATCAACATGGTGGCCTATGTGGTGTGGTCCAGCCTGTTTGCCGTGCCACCACTGGCCGCTTTGTCGCTCTGGGTGGAGGGTTGGGACGCCCTGGCGGCAGGTTTACAACAGGCCGATGTTTTCACCTGGGCCGCGGTGGCCTGGCAGGCCTGGGGCAATTCGTTGTTCGGTTATGCAGCCTGGGGCTGGCTGCTGTCGCGCTACTCGGCGGCCACCATCACACCCATGGCCCTGCTGGTGCCGCTGTTTGGCATGGGCGGCTCGGCACTGTGGCTGGGTGAGGGCCTGCCGGGCTGGAAATTGCTGGCCGCTATGCTGGTGATGCTGGGCTTGGCGCTGAACCTGCTGTGGCCGTGGTGGGCACGGCGCTGGCAACGCCGCTGATTGAGGGAGCTTGACATGCGCGCAGTACAACCTGAACTTGATGCCATTGACCTGCAGTTGCTGGAGCGCCTCCAAACTGATGCGTCGCTGAGCAACCAGGCGCTGGCCGAGCGGGTGCATGTGTCGCCGCCCACTTGCCTGCGGCGCGTCAAGCGCCTGTTTGAGGCGGGCTTGATCGAGCGTGAAATTGCGGTGCTCAGCGTGGATGCCCTGGCCCCCATCATTGGTCACGGCCTGTGTGCCGTGGTAGAGATCACGCTGGACCGACAGGACCAGGCCGCACTGGAGGCGTTTGAGTTCAAGGTGGCGCAGGACGACGCGGTGCAGCAGTGTTACCGCGTGTCCCCCGGGCCGGACTTTTGCCTGGTGGTGCACGCGCGTGACATGCCCGACTACCTGGCGCTGACGCAACGGCTGTTCACGTTTGACGCCAACGTGCGCAACGTCAAGACGTTTTTCAGCATCAAGCGCAGCAAATTTGGCGCACGGGTGCCGTTGCCGTAACGTTCATTTGCTCGGCCGTTTCCAATTGGTGATGCTGATCTGGCGCCCGCGTGCCACCGTCAAGGCCAGCGGCGCGGTGTCTTTGGTCAGCGTTGAGCCACCCCCCACCGTGCCACCAGCGCCAATGGTCACGGGTGCAATCAGCACGCAGTTGCTGCCAATGTGGGCGTCGGCCTCAATGATGGTGCGGTGCTTGAAAGCGCCGTCGTAGTTGGCGGTGATGGAGCCGGCACCATAGTTGACGCGCTCGCCCACTGTGGCGTCGCCCAGGTAGGCCAGGTGGTTGGCTTTGGCGCCTTTGGCCAGGGTGGAATTCTTGACTTCGACAAAGTTACCGATGTGCACCTCGGCCCCCAGTTTGGCACCGGGGCGCAGGCGTGCAAACGGGCCGATCAGGGCGCCAACGCCTACCTCCACCGCGTCCTTGCTGCCCGGTTTGCCGCCCTCGATGTGGGTGAACGGGTGAATCACGGCGCCCGCGGCAATGCTGGCGTTGCGGATGACGCAGTTGGCGCCCACGTGCACACCTTCACCCAGCGTGACCTCGCCTTCAAAGACACAGTTCACGTCGATCGACACATCCTGTGCACAGTGCAGCTTGCCGCGCACATCCAGGCGCGCCGGGTCGGCCAGGCGCACCCCTTGCTCCATCAACTGCACCGCCAGGCGCTGCTGGTAGGCGCGCTCCAGTTCGGCCAGTTGCACCGGGCTGTTGACACCGGCCACCTGGACGGCATCGGTCATTTTGTGCGCCACCACCGGCACACCGTCCGCCACGGCAAAGGCCACGATCTGGGTCAGGTAATACTCGCCCTGGGCATTCTGGTTGTCAAGCCGCGCCAGCCAGCGCTTGAGCTGCAGTGCAGGCGCAGCCATGATGCCGCTGTAGACCTCGGTGAGGGCCAGTTGCTCTGGTGTGGCGTCTTTTTGCTCCACGATGGCCTGCACCGCATCGCCCGTGCGCACAATGCGCCCGTAACCCGTGGGGTTGGCAAAATCAATGGTTAGCAAGGCCAGTTGGCTGCCCGCACTGGCGGCAATGAGCTGTTGCAAGGTGTCGGCCTGCGTCAAAGGCACGTCGCCCGAGAGGATAACCACCACACCATCGTCCTGCAGCACCGGCACGGCTTGCTGCACCGCGTGGCCGGTGCCCAGCTGGGGCTCCTGGCGCACAAAATTCAGCACAAACGCGCCGTTGTTGCTGGCCTTCAGTACCGCTTCCACCTCATCGGCACCATGGCCGGTGACTACCGTCACCTGGCGCGCCGACAAGGCCGCCGCAGTGTCGACCACATGCTGCACCAGAGCGCGCCCGGCCAGTTGGTGCAAGACTTTGGGTAGCTTGCTTTTCATGCGCGTGCCCTTGCCGGCCGCCATGATGACGACATCCACCGCCGGTGTCGTGTTGTTGTTTGAATTCCCTGTCATGAGTTGCTCCATTGCACAATGAGTAATCTGGTCTGGATTATCGCTACCGAGGCGGGTGGGTCTTGCCAGGTGACAAAATGGCAGTAAAGGAAAACAAGCCATGAATACAGACACCCTCCCCCTGCGCCTCCTGCTGCGCCTGCCTTGCACCATTGCCGTGGTGGGCCTGTCGACTGAGCCTGATCGCCCGAGTTTTCGGGTGGCCCAGTACATGCAGCAGCACGGTTTTCGCATCGTCCCGGTAAATCCGCGTTATGCCGCAGCGGGTCAGGCGATTCTGGGTGAGCCCTGCTACGCCAGCTTGACCGACATCCCGTTTGCGGTGGACATGGTCGATGTGTTTCGGCGCACCGAAGACGTGTTACCCATTGCCGAGCAGGCGGTGCAGATTGGCGCCAAGTGCCTGTGGCAGCAAATCGGCGTGACCAACCACGAGGCCGACGCGCTGGCGCGCGCGTCTGGCCTGGACTCGGTGATGAACTTGTGCATCAAGATCGAACATGCGCGCTTGGGTGGCGCGGGGCAGCTTGGCTGAGGATACCTATCATGAACCCTGTCGCAGAACCTCTGATCCTGACAAGCCGCGATGCGCGCGGTGTCGTCACCCTGACACTGAATCGTCCGACGGCGTTCAATGCGCTGTCCGAAGCGTTGCTGGCGTCCTTGCAAGGCGAGCTCAATCACATTGCCCAGGATGACACGGTGCGCGTGGTCGTGCTGGCTGCTGCCGGCAAGGCGTTTTGCGCTGGTCACGACCTGAAGGAAATGCGCGCCGAGCCGTCGCTGGCCTACTACCAGAGCCTGTTTCGACAGTGCGGACGCGTGATGATGGCGATCCAGCAACTGCCGGTGCCGGTGATTGCGCGGGTGCACGCTGTCGCCGCCGCTGCCGGTTGCCAGCTGGTCGCCATGTGCGATCTGGCCGTGGCTGCCAACAGCGCCAGGTTCGCCGTCAACGGCATCAATTTGGGCCTGTTTTGCGCCACTCCCAGTGTGGCGCTGGCACGCAACATCGGACGCAAGGCGGCGTTCGAAATGCTGGTCACGGGCGAATTCATCAGCGCCGAGCAGGCCTTGAATCAGGGCCTGATCAACCGCGTTACCGCGCTTGAAGACCTGGACGCCGAGGTGGAACGCCTGGTGGCCAGCATCGTCGCCAAGCCACGCGTGGCGGTCGCCTTGGGCAAGCGCCTGTTCTACCGCCAGCTTGAAACCGGCATCGAGGCGGCCTACGACGATGCAGCGCAAACCATGGCCTGCAACATGATGGATGAATCCGCTTTGGAGGGCGTTCAGGCGTTCATCGAGAAACGCCCGGTACGGCTTTGAGTCGGTCTGTGCCGGCGTCAGTGCACCTTACGGGGCACATCGGAAAATAAATCTATTTTGGGTTGCAGTTGCCTGGCCTTGCCAATCAGTCCAACGTAGTGGGCCAGTTCCTCGTCTTGAATGAAGCTGGCCGACGACTCGGCTGTGAGCAGCTTGTCAGGGTGCTGTGAGCGCGCCACGGCAAAGCCCTGCACATAATCGACACCAATCTCTGCCAGCATTTCCACCGTGGCATTGTCCTCGGCCCATTCGGCGATCACCTTCATGCCCAGGTTGTTGGCGAGGCTGACGATGGCTTCGACGATGGCGATGTTGGCCGGATGCTGGTTCATGTTGACAATGAAGCTGCCATCGATCTTGAGCAGGTCGGCCTTGAACTCCTTCAGATAAGAAAACGAGGTGTAACCCGCGCCGAAGTCGTCCAGCGCCACCTTGGCGCCATAGCCCCGCACCCTGTCCACAAAGCGGCGGGTATTGTCCAGATCGTGCAAGGCCACGCTTTCGGTGATTTCAAGACACAGCTTGCCAAGCAGATGCGGGTTTTGCTCCAGCATGGCGTAAATCTCGCTCAGGAATTTTTCGTCGTTGAGGGAGGCACCGCTTAAATTGATGCAGACGAATTGGGTGGTTTTCATTTGCGACTCATGCGCGTTGAGCCAGGCCAGCGTGGTGGTCAGGACCCAGCGGTCAATCATGCTCATGCGGCCACTGGCTTCGCCTGCCTTGATCAGGTGCTCGGTGTTGACCTGCTTGCCTTGCGGGTCGCGCATACGCAGCAGCACCTCGAAATTGAGTGATGCATGCGGCGCCGTGAGCGACATGATGGGTTGCATTTCGAGGTACAGGCCGTCAGTGGCAGACGGGGTGGCGAGCAGGGCGATCAATTTCAGTTCGGCCTCGTGCTGCTGAAATGCCGCGGCATGCTTTTCGTACACCACCAGGCCGGTGCCGCTGGTGCTCTTGGCCTCGCGGCATGCCCGGTCAGCCGTTGACATGACATCGTTGAACTGCATGCCGGGGCTGACTTCGACCAGTCCGATCGAGCAGCGCACGTTGAAGGCGTTGTCGCCCACCTGGTAGGCATGATTGCCAAGAACGTCGATCAGGCTGCGGCAGATCACCGAGCCCAGGGTGATCGGCGTCGCCGGAAAAACAATGATGAACTCATCGCCGCCGACACGTCCGAAATCAAATTCGCTTGACAGCATGTTCGAAACGCGCCCGCACACCTGTTGCAAAACTTCATTGCCGGTGCCATGGCCAAACAGGTCGTTGATGAGCTTGAAACGATCAAGGTCAAGGTAGGCCACTGCCAGTGGCTGACCTTCGGACTGACTCGCGATGGCATCGCTGAGCGCCTTTTCGATACCGCGCCGGTTCAATATTTTGGTCAATGGATCATGGCTGGCGAGAAATTCCAGTTCGGCAGTGGCCCTGGATTTTTCTGTGATGTCCTGCAATGAGCCCTCGATCTTGTCTCGCGCCAGCGTTGCCTTGACGAGAAAACGCTTTGGGGTCGCAGACCCAGGGGCTGTTCCACCATCGATTTCCATCTCGCCCTGGCTTTTGTTGAACACCATTTGATGCAAACGAGTCCAGGCGCCGTCTGCAAAATAGCGCTGCCAGCTATTGCCCTCATTGGTAAGAACATTGGGGCCCAGCATCTTGAGCAGGGCCGGGTTGGCGCTCAGGAACCGGCCGTGCTGGTCAAGGGTAAACAGTCCTATGGGCATGGCCTCGAACGTGTGCGCCAGTTCGGCCTGCACTTGCAGATGTTGTTCATGCTCCTGTCGCATATGTTCGGCAATCGCCAGAGCGGCCAATAGGCTTGACGACAAAGTGGCGGTGACGCTGTTGACTGATCCAATCAAACCTTTGATGCCTAATGCTGCTGCAAGAACTTCGTAAAGACTGGCGACGAGGGTAATCGTGATCGAAGCGCTGTACCACATGGCCACCCTTGATCGTGTTTTCTGCAAAATTTGTATGAGGTAGTACACCAGAACAACAACGCCTAAGCCGGTTAGAACCCAAATAACGGGCAAAAATGACCGGTAGACCAATAAAACGGACAAAAGTAAAAGTGGCAAACATGACCATTGCACGAACTTGAATGGCAACATCGTTCCCGCTTTGGTCAAGTCGTCGCGAAATAGCACTTTAAAAAGGGTCACAGTCAGTACATAGTAAAAAGCTAAGGTCATGGCCCGAAGTCGTGGCAACCAGTCCAGCGGTATGGTGTTACCTAACCATTGCGTATCCCAGCCTGCAGACAGCGAGGCCATCCGCAAATTCATCACAAGCCAAACCGCGAACAAAAGGTAAAGACCATTGCGGTTGATCAGGGCTGTGACCAGGACGAAGCCCGCCAATATCAAAATGCCGCCATCCAGAAGCCCCGATTTGCGGTGGAACTCCAGCGCAGAAACTTTCGAGTCTGTAGCATGCCATTTCAGGACGGTAAGCCGGGCCGGGCCAATGGCGCTGCTGCGGCAGAGCACCCGTACATCATCGTTCAGGGCCGGACTTAGTTCAAGCTCGAAACCTGCTTTGATCGTGGAGATACCCGCTGTCGCACCCAGGCGGTTGCCGCTGTCCAGTGGTCTCAGCGTGCTGGCATCCCAGCACGCGATGTCCATGGCATGGCGCGAGGGAAATTCGATTATTAACGGCGTTTTTTCGGCGTCCTTGGGAACCACGAAAAAAAACCAGACGGGGGCTTCTGAAAGTCGGGTGTCGTGGAATGGGCTGAAGGGGCGTTCTTGTAACCGGGCAAGGGCTTCTGCTGGCGCCATGGCCCCGGATGATTCTTGTACCACCCGGATTGGAAGTTGTTGGGGTTCACTGACGGGGTATTGTGATGGCCAGACAAACAGCGCCACCAATGACAGCGCTCCGATGACCACGAGTAGCGCGTAGGTCAAAAAGACATACAGCAACTGATCCAGGCTTTGGTTAAGTGGTTCAATCCGCTTTAGGGAAAACCTGGATGATGTTGGCATTTTGTTCATTGCTTACTTAGTATTCCAATTCGACCCTCAGATGATAAGGCTGACCGTGCGTTTCTGCATGCCGAGGAGAGTCGTGGCATGGGATGGGTCGGGTGTTGCTGCAATGAATAAACCCCGACCCCACCAACTCACATGGGAAGCATTTCGTTGCGGGCTTGGAACGTTGACAAATCCATCGATGTGTGAAAGCGCTGACGTGTACTATCGAGTTGGATGTCTGGATGTGTCGTGCGGAAGATAAAGTTAAACATCGGATGTTTCGCTGCGGCCCAGCGTTCTTCTGCTGTTTCGACATTGAATGACATCACGCGGTGCGGCAGGTTGCCGACGTGGTGAATCGGGATGTAGCCGGCTTCTGGAAAGACATCGTTGAACATGAGGCGGTCATAGGTGCGGTCAACCGGGGAGCGTGCAGTGATCACCATCCATTCAATGCCGGTTTGCTGGCAATATTGGAAATAGGCCTTGAACAGCACGGTGGTGACCAGGCGTCCGCCTTTCTCATTGGTGACACCCAGGCGGGTGGCCTCAGCCAATGGCCGAGCCTTCAGCCACTCGGGCAACGCGATCGACTGTTCCAGACTCAGCGGTTTGTACTGGTTGGTCTGGATGCGCATGGTGCCCAGCGGTGAACCATCCACCTTGGACTCTGCCAACAACACCACCACACCGTTTTCAACATCATCGGTTTCGGCTATCTTGAGTGTTTCCGCAAAGTCCGGCAGATGGCGGGCATAAGCCGCGTGGCGAATCTGTACGGCTTTGTTTAAATCGGCTTCGTTGCGTACCAGTCGGACGGTGAACGGAAGCAGCTCTTCGGGCAGGGTGAGCGCCATCGGTGCGGTCAGAGCGGATGGCAGCGTGTCGAAACTGAAAGTGTTGGCGGCAGTGGCGGTGGCGGTGGCGTGGTGAAACATGGTGAGATTCCTTGCAAAAGTTGAGTTGAACAAGCCTCATGGGCCGAACTGACCCACTCGACGGATTCGAGTTTACTTTTGCTACATGTTTTGGCATACCCCGAACAGAGTGATTCAATGCACAGTTTTTTGCACTTTGACTGACAGGCCGGAGAGCCTTTTGTGCATGCACAACACAGCCTGGTCCTTGCTCAGCAGCAGGGCTTGGTGGCTGACTGCCAGGTCAATGAACTTCTGGTCATCGGGGTCGCGGCAGGTGACCTTGGCCTTGGGCGCGGTATCCACCAGTGTGGCCTGGCCGTCGAACTGGGCCAGGACATGGCTTGCCGTGACCTGGTAAAAGGCCATGCGCGGCACGATTTTGGGGTAGCACAGCACCCGAGCCAGCTCGTCGCGCATGGCTTTGGTGGCGATCCATTCAAGCTGAAGTGCGGCCAGGGCCGACTTGAGCGGGCGTGTGGCCGGGTCGTCAAACACAAAGGCGTCGAGCACGATGTTGGTGTCGAGCACCACCCTCACCCCATCCTCCCTGCCACCATGTCAAAGCGGAACAGGCGGCATTCGATGGGGCCGTTCCACATTGGCACACGGCGGGTTTCCTTGAGTCGCATTTTGCCGGGCAGTTTGAGGTCGGGGGTCAGTACCCAGGCGGTCCAGCCCGAATAGTTTTTCTTCCAGTGGCTGGCCAGTTGGTTAAAGAATTCACCTGCCCCCTCGGTTTGCGGCAGTTCACGGGCACCAAAGCGCGGCACATTGGGTTCATTTTCAAAACCGCCCGCATCACCTGGAGGGCGTGGGCCACTTTTGGCGACACCGCCCACGTCAATACGTTCGCCATAGGGCGGGTTCAGCACCATGACGCCACCGCCCGTGGTGCTGACATCGATGGGGGGCATACGTTGCAAGGCATCGCCGCCGCGAAACTCGATCACGTCGGCGACGCCGGCGCGCGCCGCGTTGCGCTGCGCAAAATCGACCATGCGGTGCGCCACGTCGCTGCCAAAGATGATGGGTTTTTGGTCGGGTGATCGGACCACCTCGGCCTCTACAGCTTCCTGCTTGATGGTGTCCCACACCTTCTTTTGAAACGGCACATACTTTTCAAAGGCAAAACGGCGACGGCTGCCGGCTGCAATGTTGCAGGCCATTTGGGCGGCTTCGATGACGATGGTGCCGCTGCCACAACAGGGGTCATACAGCGGCAGCAAGTCGGCATCACCGTCAAACCAGCCGCTGGCGGCCAGCATGGCGGCCGCCAGGGTTTCTTTCAGGGGCGCGTCGCCCTTGTCTTCGCGCCAGCCGCGTTTGAACAGGGGTTCACCCGAGGTGTCGATGTACAGCGAACAACTGTCGGTGGTCAGGTGGCCGTAAATACGCACGTCGGGCCACTGGGTGCTGACGTCGGGGCGCACACCATTGGCCACGGCACGAAAGCGGTCGCACACCGCGTCCTTGATCTTGAGCGCGGCAAAGTTCAGCGACGTTAGCGGGCTGTGCTGTGCGGTGATCTCGACCTTGATGGATTCGCTCGGGGTGAACCAGCGCTCCCAGGCCACCTCGGAAGCGGCCCGGTACAGGTCTTGTTCGCCACGGTATTCGGTGTAACTCAGCAGCACCAGCACGCGCTGGGCCAGGCGGCTGTGCAGGTTCAGCAGCATGGCTTGCGCCAGCGAGGTGCGCACCGCCACGCCGCCGCGTTGTTTGGTGATACAGCCCGGCGGCAAGCCGGTGATACGCAGCACTTCGGTGGCTAGGTAGTCCTCAACGCCGGCGGCGCAGGGGAGAAAGAGTTGGAGCTGTTGCATAAATGTTTTGATCAGTTGAGGACAGAGAAAATTTGCTTCGCAAATCTTGGTCTGTCCCGCAAAGTTTCACAATTCTTTCCTCAGTGAAGCCGGCGCAATACGCAGGCCTTCGCGGTATTTGGCGACGGTGCGGCGTGCGCATTCAATGCCTTGCTCTTTGAGCATGTCGGACAACTGGTTGTCGCTTAGTGGTTTTTTCGGGCTTTCGGCGGCGACGAACTGTTTGATCAGGGCGCGCACTGCGGTGCTGGAGGCGTTGCCGCCCGAGTCGGTTCCCAGTCCGGAACCAAAGAAATACTTGAGTTCGAAGGTGCCGAACGGTGTTGCCATGTATTTGGCGGTGGTGACCCGGCTGATGGTGGACTCGTGCAGGCCCAACTCATCCGCAATTTCGCGCAGCACCAGCGGCCGCATGGCCAGTTCGCCGTGCACAAAAAAGCTTTTCTGACGTTCCACGATGGCGCTGCTGACGCGCAGGATGGTGTCAAAGCGCTGCTGGATATTTTTGATGAACCAGCGCGCCTCCTGCAGACGCTGCTGCAGCGCGGCAAAGTTGGCGGCATCGCTGCCAACGGCCTTGTGGCCCTTGAGCGCGTTGGCATAAATGTCGTGCACGCGCAAGCGCGGCATGACCTCGGGGTTCAGACGCACCAGAAACTTCACCATCGGGCCCTGCCCGACGGCGGTGACCAGCACATCGGGCACCACAATGTTGCGTTCCACATCAACAAAGCGGCGGCCGGGCTTGGGCTCCAGGCGGCCGATCAGGGCAATGGCGGCGCGCACCTGCTCATCGCTGGCATCACACAGGGGCATCAGGTGCTTGATGTCGCGCCGGGCCAGCAAGTCCATGGGCTGGGTGCAAATGCGCAAGGCCACCTGTACCGTGTCGGCATCGAATGCCGGGTTGGGCTTGAGTGCCTGCAATTGCAGCCGCAGGCATTCGGCCAGACCCCGGGCGCCCACACCGGCAGGCTCCAGGCTTTGCAGCAGGCCTAAGCCCACGGTGAAGTGGTGCACCAGGTCCTCGACCTGCTCGGCGTCGTCACCGGCCAGGCCGCGTGCCAGATCGGTCAGGTCGTCTTCTAGATAACCGTCGTCATTGAGTGACTCGATTAAAAAATAAAGTGCGGCACGGTCTTCGGTGCTCAGGCGCAGCGACAGTGCCTGGCGCTGCAAAAAGCTTTGCAATGACTCCTGGCTGCGCGCCAGCTCGGTGGCGTCCAGCTCGTCGTCACCGCTGAGGTTGTTGCCGTGTGCGCGTGCCTCGCCGCCCCATTCGCTGTCGTCCGGGCTCATGCTGACGCTGCCATCGCCGTCCCAACTTGGGGCTTCTTCCATCGACGTGACAGGCTCTTCGGACGCCGCCTCGGAACTGACTCTGGATGTGTAGTTGTCATCGGCACCGGTATAGGCGGCAGACTCCTGTTCGCGGTCGTCGCGGCTGATGGCGGTATCCGCTTGCGCCAGGCCAAAGGATTCGCGTTCTGCCTCTTCCTCCGAGCGTTCCAGGAACGGGTTCTCGTCGAGCATCTGGTCCACTTCGCCGCTGAGCTCAAGCGTGGAGAGTTGCAGCAAACGAATGGATTGCTGCAACTGCGGTGTGAGCGCCAGATGCTGCGACGTGCGTAAGGAAAGACCCTGTTTCATGGGCGCGCAGTACACGAAGTGACAAGCGTGGGGGATGCCTCTGCCGCAGCGCCGGGTCGCCCCAAGCAAGGCATGGCCCCCTCGGGGGGCAGCGTAGTACACGAAGTGACAAGCGTGGGGGATGTCTCTGCCGCAGCGCCGGGCCGCCCCAAGCAGGGCATGGCCCCCTCGGGGGGCAGCGTAGTACACGAAGTGACAAGCGTGGGGGATGTCTCTGCCGCAGCGCCGGGCCGCCCCAAGCAAGGCATGGCCCCCTCGGGGGGCAGCGTAGTACACGAAGTGACAAGCGTGGGGGCCATCTTCACATTCTGAAGTGTTCGCCCAGGTACACCCGTCGCACATCAACGTTGTTGATGATCTCGGCGGGGGTTCCTTCGGCCAGCACGCTGCCGTCGCTGATGATGTAGGCGTGGTCGCAAATACCCAGGGTTTCGCGCACATTGTGGTCGGTGATCAGCACGCCGATGCCCCGATTCTTCAGGAAAGAGATGATGCGCTGGATTTCGATCACGGCAATGGGGTCAATGCCGGCAAAGGGTTCGTCAAGCAGGATAAAGCGGGGCTGGGTGGCCAGGGCGCGGGCAATCTCAACCCGTCGGCGTTCACCGCCGGACAGGGACAGGGCGGACGAGTCACGCAAATGGTCAACCCGCAAGTCCTGCAGCAAGCCGGTCAGGCGCTTTTCAATTTCGGTCCCAGTGAGGGCTTTGCCTTGTGCATCGTGTTGCAATTCCAGCACCGCGCGCACGTTGTCAGCCACGTTGAGCTTGCGGAAAATGGAGGCCTCTTGCGGCAAATAACTCAAGCCCAGTCGTGCGCGTAGGTGAATCGGCATGTGTTCGATGGACTGGCCGTCAATGGTGATGTCGCCAGCCGTGGCGCGCACCAAGCCGACAATCATGTAAAACGAGGTGGTTTTACCGGCACCGTTGGGGCCCAACAAGCCCACCACTTCACCTTTACGCACGGTCAGTGACACGTCCTTGACCACCTTGCGGCTGCCATAAAATTTTTGCAGATGATGCGCTTCAAGGCGACTCTCAAGCGGGGTGGCGGCAGGCAGTGGTGTGGTCATGGCAACGCGACCGGGTTAGCGTTTGGCATCGTTCAATTCGGGGCTGCTGCGCATCGGCGTGGACGTCGCAGGTGCGGGCGCGAGCGCCGGGTCAGACTTGGGTGTCAACATGGCACGCACCCGGCCTGCTGGTGCGCCGGGTTGTCCGGTGCTGCCAGGCGCGCCCACGGCGGGTGCGCCGTCCAGTGTAAAAACATCGGTTAAATTGTTGTAAACGATCAGGCCGGCGTTGAACTCGTCGTTGAGTTTTGCGCCCTGGTAACGACGCAACTGGGCCTGGCCAATGAATTTGACGGTGTCCAGCCGGCCATCGTAGTCAATGGTGTCGCCTTCGCCCTCAATGGTTTCGTCTACACCTTCGCGTTTCTGCCTGAAATAAGCCAGCTTGCCTGGTTCTGCCTTGACCACGCCATATTGGTAGCCTTGGTCATCCTGGCGGATTTCTACGGTGGCACCACGAATCAGGATGGTGCCTTTGGTCAAGACCACCTGACCGGTGAACAGGCTGAGCTTCCTGGCATCGTCATAACGCAGGGCATCGGCCTCGACGTTCATGGGTTTGTCTCGATCTGCCTTTTCCGCGTGCACCGTCCAGGCGGGCAGAGCCAGCAGACAGGTTAGAAACCAGGAAGGAAAGGACGGCATCATAAAGGCATGAATCTTGCGTAAGAGGTGGCAAGATTGTAGCGGGCAGAGTTGCTTAAAACCGCAACGTTGCCCAATTGAGCCAGGCTGTTGCCGCCTGGCGCTGCGCTTAGGGCTGGCGGCGGATCTGGTCGATCAGGTAGTCTGTGACCTGCAGCACCCGATTCATACTTTGGGCCAGGGCGCCATCGGTGTAATAACGGCCCGCAATCCCCAGCGCGGGTACACCATCGACTTTGTAAGCTTCTTGCAGTTGCTTGGCGCGTTTGGCTTTGGCAGAGACAGAAAAAGAATTGAACTGTTCCACAAACCGGGCACGGTCAACGCCTTGTTTGACCACCCAGTCGGTGATGGCCACCGCCTGGCTCAGGTTTTGCTTTTCGACGTGAATGGCGGCAAAAACGCGTGTGTGTAATGTGTCAAGCAAGTTCAGCGCTTCCAGTGCATAGAACAGGCGCTGTTGCGGCTCAAACCCATCACGAAAATTGACAGGAACCCGTTTGAAAACGACATCTTTGGGCAATTGCTGGACCCACGCCGACAGCACGGGCTCAAACGCATTGCAGTGCGGGCAGCTGTACCAAAAAAACTCAAGTAGCTCGATCTTGCCAGCGGGGGTCTCGACCGGGGCCGGGCGATCCAGCGCCATGAAGTCGGTACCGGCAAGCGGTGCTTTGGCTTGCGCCAATGCCAGCGCAGGAGACAAGAGGGTGGTACTGAGGATCAGCGATCCATGGCGGGTGACAAAGGCGCGACGTTGCAAGATGTGTTCTCCTGACGGGTAGGGTGAGGTGTCGTGAGAGTGATCATCTGCAACAAAGTTCAGCGTTGCACACGCACCAGTGCGGTGTCGACGCCGGCGGCCTTGAGTTTGGTGATGGTCGTGTCAGCCTCTTCGCGTTTTTCAAACGGGCCCACACGTACCCGGTAGACCTTGCGCCCGGTCTGTTCTCGTTCGGAAATTCTGGTCTCAATGCCGCCCAATGACAATTTGGCGCGCTGGGCTTCGGCGTCTTCGGGCGTACGGTAGGCGCCAACCTGGACGAAATAGGTGAAGGCATCTGTGTTGCTGGCGGCGACCGGCGCAGCACTGCCGGGGGTGTGGGCCTTGACCAGATCACCCAGCGGGTCCGCAGTAACCGCCGGTTTGTTCTCGGTGTTGGTGCTGACAGGCGCGCTGGTAGCCAAGGCCGGGACGACGGGCTTGGCCGGATTTTTGCCGTAAAGCGGCGCATTCGGATCCCAATCCTTGTTTTTTTCAAACTCGTTGGCATCCTGGTCGGCGTTGCGGCTGGCGGCCTTGTTAAAAAACAGGATGGGCACTTTGGTTACATACACCGCCACCGCCAGGGCCAGGCCCAGCCCAACTAAAAGGCCGAGGATAAAACCCACAAGGGTGCTGCCGCGTTGTTGTTTCATGACTTGTCTTTGCTTGTTTTTGAGACGTGAATCCAGACTCACATTTTTTCTGGTGCGCTGACACCCAGCACCGCCAGACCATTGCGCAACACCTGAGCGGTGGCGGCGACCAGCGCCAGCCGGGCCAGCTTGAGTGCTTCATCGTCAACCAAAATGCGTTCGGCATCGTAGTAGCTGTGGTAGCAGGCGGCCAGCTCACGCAAGTAAAACGTGACGTCATGGGGTGCAAAACCTTCGGCGGCGGCCGTCAACATGTCGGGGTATTTGGCCAGCAGCAGCATCAGGGCCAGCGCCTGCTGGCTTTGCAGCGGTGATACATCCGCGTGGCACAGTCTGGTCACATCACCGCCCCAACTGGCCAGCACCGAGCAGATGCGGGCATGGGCGTACTGCACGTAATAGACCGGGTTGTCGTTGTTTTTGGTCACCGCCAGGTCCACATCAAAGGTGTATTCGGTGTCGGGCTTGCGGCTCAGCAAAAAGAAGCGCACCGCGTCCTTGCTGGTCCATTCGATCAAATCCCGCAGCGTCACGTAACTGCCGGCGCGCTTACTGATCTTGACCTCCTGGCCACCCTTGACCACCCGCACCATGGTGTGTAACACGTAGTCGGGGAATCCTTGCGGAATGCCCACGTTGGCCGCTTGCAAGCCGGCACGCACGCGGGCAATGGTGCCGTGGTGGTCGGTACCCTGGATGTTGATGACCTTCTGGAAGCCGCGCTCCCACTTACTGATGTGGTAGGCCACGTCGGGCACAAAATAGGTGTAGGTGCCGTCCTGTTTGCGCATGACGCGGTCTTTGTCGTCGCCGTAGTCGGTGGACTTGAGCCAGAGCGCACCGTCCTGCTCGTAGGTCTTGCCGGCCTCTACCAAACGCTTGACCGTGGCATCAACCTTGCCGCTGGTGTAGAGGCTGCTTTCCAGGTAATAGTTGTCAAATTTGACGGCAAATGCCGACAGGTCGAGGTCTTGCTCGTGGCGCAAATAAGCCACGGCAAACTGGCGGATGCTGTCGAGGTCGGTGGCATCCCCAGACGCGGTGAAGGCGCGGTCGTCCGAGGTGACCGTCTTTTGGGCCAGGAAATCGGCCGCAATGTCGGCGATGTACTCGCCGTTGTAAAAGTTCTTGGCTGCAGGGTTGTTGGGGTCGGTGGGCCAGCAGGCGTCGCCCGGCTTGAAACCCTGGGTGCGTAATTGTGTACTGGTGGCCAGCGTGCCAATCTGGACACCGGCGTCGTTGTAATAAAACTCGCGGTAAACCAGCCAGCCCTGGCTGTCAAACAGGTTGCAAATGGCGTCGCCCAGCGCCGCCTGGCGGCCATGGCCGACATGGAGTGGCCCGGTTGGGTTGGCCGAGACAAATTCGACCAGCATGCGTTGGCCGTTGTCTGGCTGGGCGCCATAACGCTCGCCTTGTAACAACACCGAGCGCACCACCTCCTGCTTGGCCGCGGGTTTGAGCTTGATGTTGATGAAGCCGGGCCCGGCAATGTCGAGCGACGCCACCCAGGTCTGGTAGGGCAGCGTGGTGCGCAGCACGGCGCACAGGCTCTCGGCCAGTTGCCGCGGGTTTTGTTTGAGCGGCTTGGCCAGCTGCATGGCGGCCGTGGTGGCCAGGTCGCCGTGTGCGGCCACTTTGGGTGACTCGAATGCGGCTTTGGCACCGGCACCGGGCTGAATATCTTCCAGCGTGGCACGCAGGGCGTCAAGTAATTGGGTTTTAACGATCAACATGCCCGGATTTTACGGGCTGGTCAGACTACCGCCAGCCACTGTACGGGCCAGGCACAGGTCGGCCCAGGCGCGGGCCTTGTCCGGGCCATTGCGTAACAGGTAGGCCGGGGGGTAGGTCACCACCACCGGCACGTCGGCAAAGCGCCAGACCTGGCCGCGCAATTTGCCCAGCGGCAGCCTGGCCTGTTCGGGCGGGGTTTCGCTGAGCAGCAACTGCATGGCAAAACGTCCCATGGCGAGGATTACTTTGGGTTGTACCAGGGCGATTTCACGGCGTAGAAAGTGGGCGCAGGTGCCCAGTTCAGCGGCGCTGGGGGCGCGCATCAGGGCCGGACGGCACTTGAGCACATGGGTCAGATAGGCTCGTGACGCTGGCACCGCACCCGAGCTGTTCTCGTGGTTCCAGCGCTGCACTGCCACCGCGCGCAACATGTTGTCCAGCAGAAGACCTGTTTCATCCACAAAAGGCTGGCCGACACGCTCCTGGGCCTCGTCCGGCGGGTCGCCTACCACAAGCCAGTCACAGGGCGTGACCAGCGGCGGTGCGGCCAGGCTGGGTGCACGGCGTCCCAGGCACATGGCGCAGGCCTGGCAGTGGTCAATGGCCTCGGTCAAGGCGGGCCAGTCCATGCTGCTGATGTCTTGGGTTAGTTCGCCCACCAGGGTCGGGGACGGTGGCCTGGGTGGCATCGGGGCCTTGGCGACAGGGCGCGCCGGTGGGGTGCTGCTGGGCACGGCATCGTTGGACTTTGGTGTGTGCGGGCTGGCGCTGGCGGTGTCAGGCGGGTGTGATTCGGGCGCCATGGCAGTCGGCGGTTGCCACACGTGCACCCCCATCTCCAGCAGCATGGCGCGTTGGCGTGGGTCCAAAGCCAGGCTCATGGCGCCCCATCCAGGTCAGCCGTGGCGCCGAGTTTGAGGCTCATGACCACCGCATCTTCACGTTGCCCGTGTGCTGCCGGGTAATACCGGCGGCGTAGCCCCACCTCACGAAAACCGTGTGCCTTGTAAATATGAAGGGCCCGGCTGTTGCTGGCACGTGCTTCCAGCCACAGCCATTGCGCACCCTGGCCCCGGGACCACAGGGCGAGTGCATCCAGCAGGGTACGCGCCAGACCCTGGCGCTGGCAGGCGGGTGCCACCGCCAGATTGAGCAAATGCACCTCTTCAACGCCTTTCATGGCCACAAAATAGCCCAACAAGCGGTCACCGGCCATGAGCAGTTGCGCCGCATAGCCGCTGGCCAGGCAGTCGGCAAAATGGCGCTGTTGCCAGGGGTGGGGGTGGGCTTGTTGCTCCAGCGCGGTGACGGCGTCCAGATGAAATTCGGCCATGGTCTCAAAACGAAGCGGCAAAGCAACGTTGTGTGCCGGTGTGCTCATGGGGTGGCCCCGGCCAGCGCTTTGGCCACGGCGCGCTCGTGGGTGGTTTGCGCCACTTTGTCGCGGATGTAGGTGGGCAGTGCCTGCTCGGCGGGCACACCGGCGCCAAACGCCAGCAGGCCGGGTGCCAGGCGCAGCAGCGCTGTTGCGGTGGGCATGGCGGTGATCCGTGTGGCCCGCTCGGGCAAACGCGCGCCATAGGCGCCAAATACATTGCCGGCCAGCACATGGCTGCCGTTCCAGTGCAACTGCTCAGGCTTGAGTAGCCGGTAGGGCCCCTGTTGCTTCCAGGCGCCGTCATCAAAGACATAGTTGGTCGTGTAACACTCGTCCATGCGGGCATCAAGCATCGCGCTGACCGCGAACGTCCGGGTGTCCGCCGACAGCCAGCGTGCCTCTTCGGCCACCGCCAGCAGGGTGTCTACCGGCAGCACCGGCACCGTAGCGCCAAAGCCCAGGCCCTGGGCCACCGAGCAGGCGGTGCGTAATCCGGTAAAAGAGCCCGGCCCGGCACCAAACACAATGGCGTCAAGCGCACCGAAGTCCAGCCCTGCCAATGTCATCAGGCGCTGAATTTCAGGGATCAAATGGCTGGAGGTGAGTGCGCCGCCTGCTGCCTGGTGTTGCCATAACACCTCAGCGTCTGCGCTGCCGCGTTGCACCGCAATCGACATGAGGTCGGTGCTGGTGTCAAAGGCGAGTAAGTTCATGGGGGGTCATTTTAAAAAATTTCGGCACGCACCCGCACCGGGGGGCGCAGGCCGATGCGCAGCAACTGGCGCCACACCCTCAGACAAGGTGTTGGATGTGGTCGATCTGCAAGGGGCTTAAGAACTCTTCAGCATAACGCAGGTGAACACCGTGTTGCAGGAAGATGTCAAACAAATCGGGGTCGATGTGGCCTTCCTCCTTCATCTTGACCATGATGCCGATGGCTTGCGATAGTTTCATGCCCGGTTTGTACGGTCGGTCCGACGCGGTGAGCGCTTCAAAAATGTCCGCAATGCCCATGATACGTGCCTGCACCGACATTTGTTCACGTGTCAGACCTTTGGGGTACCCCTTGCCGTCCATGCGTTCGTGGTGGCCACCGGCAAATTCAGGCACGTTTTTAAGGTGTTTTGGCCAGGGCAGCTTCTCCAGCATCTTGATGGTGGCCACGATGTGGTAGTTGATGGTGTCGCGCTCGACCGGCGTCAGCGTGCCTTTGCGAATACACAGGTTTTCTGTTTCATCCAGCGACAGGAAGTACGTGGGCAGGCCATCGTCATTGCGCCATTTGTAGTGGCTGCCAATGTGGCGCACGCGGGCCACGTCGTCGTCGGTCATGAATTCACCGCCCGAATTGGCAGAACGCAAAAAGTTGCGTTCTTCGTCAAGTTTTTTGCGTTGTTGTGCCAGGTGATTGGTGATCGCGCCCTCGGCGCTGGCGTCAACACAAGGGCGTAGCGCCAATTGCTTGCGCAGCGCATCAATTTCAGCGTCGCGTTTGAGCACTTCAAAACGGGTGTCGATCAGACCAATCCGGTCAAACAGGGTTTGCAGTTTGGTGGCCTTGTCCACCACATGCACCGGGGTTGTGATTTTGCCGCAGTCGTGTAATAAACCCGCAATTTTGAGTTCGTAACGGTCGAGCTCGCTCATGGAAAAACCGGCCAGTGGGCCCTCCTGGTTTTGCGATGCGGCTTCGGCCAGCAACATGGTCAGGGCGGGAACCCGTTGGCAATGGCCCCCGGTATAGGGCGACTTTTCATCAATGGCCAAGTTGATCAGGCCAATGAAGGACTCAAACAAGTCCTCCAGCTGCGTCATCAGCAAGCGGTTGCTCAGGGCAATGGCGGCCTGCGATGCCAGTGATTCCACCAGTTGCTGGTCTGCCTTGGAAAAGGTGGTGACTTCCTGGGTGTCGGGTGTCATGGCGTTGAGCAATTGCAGTACACCAATGACATCGCCGTCCTGGTTGCACATGGGCACGGTCAGGAACGACTGGGAGCGGTAGCCGGTGTTTTGGTCAAACTTGCGGGTGCCCGAAAAGTCAAAATTTGGGTCGGTGTAGGCGTCTTCGATGTTGACCGTGACCGCGTGAATGGCAGCGTAGGCGGCCACCAGTGAGTCATTGGGTGCACCGGCGGCATTGACCAGTGGCAGATCAGGAAAATTGATTGGCTCGTTGGCGCTGCCGCCCTTGGCCAGGTTGAGGGAGTCGGTGCGCAAAATTTCAAAGCGCAAACTGTTGCCGTTGGTCACCTTGCTGTACACCGTGCCACCGTCGGCATGGGTGATGCCTTTTGCGGCCAGCAGGATGTATTCCAGCAGGCGGGTAATGTCACGCTCTTTGGAGAGCGCGGCACCAATGTTGTTGAGTTGGTCGAGTCGCCCCAGCAGGCCTTCAACCGTGTCCAGGTCGGTGTTTTTTTGTGGTGTTGTCATGGCGCTACTTGGTTAAAAAGGTGTAGGTTCCGTCCCAGTCGGCGGGCGGCGGTTCCAGTTCAAAATGCGCAAGGCGATCCAGGTACAAGGTGTACAGCAAGCGCTGCGGTGCCAGCGTGTGTAATTGGGCGAAGGTCTCTTTGGCTTGCGCCCAGTGTTGGCCCCGGTACAGGGTGAGGGCATTGTGGTACTGCGCCAGTTCATCACGTTGGCTGGCGCTGAGCTGGTCGGCCGGGCCCAGGGGCTCATAGATTTTGACCGGCCTGTCCTTGCCCTTGACGCGCACACAATCGAGCTCACGGTAGGCGTAGTCTGGCACCCGGGCGCTGGTGAATTCACTGACCATGATTTGCACGCCATAATTTTTGGTCAGACTTTCCAGCCTTGAGCCCAGATTCACCGCATCGCCCATGATGGTGTAGGCCAGGCGAAATTCAGAGCCCATGTTGCCCACCGTCATGTCACCGGTATTGAGGCCCACCCCGACCTTGATCGGGGGCCAGCCCTTGGACTTGAAGTGGTCTTGCAAGGACTCCAGTTTGGCGATCATTTCCATGGCTGCCTGCAAGGCATGGCGGGCGTGGTCGGGGTCGGCCACGGGCGCGCCCCAAAAGGCCATGATGGCGTCGCCCATGTATTTGTCGATGGTGCCCCGGTTGTGGTGAATCACGTGGGTCATGGGTGTCAGGAACTCGTTCATGAGTTGCGTCAACTGCTTGGGGTCAAGCCCCTCCGAGATGGTGGTGAAGCCCCGCACGTCTGAAAAAAGCACCGTCATGTCACGGTTGCTGCCTTCCAGGCTGTAGGCGCCCGGGTCCTTGGCCATTTCGTCGACCAGTTCAGGCGGCACATATTGGCCAAACAAACCCGCCAGCATGCGTTTGCCGCGCGAATCGACAAAAAAGCCATAGGACATGCTGAAGACAAACAGCGCACTGATCAGCACCAGGCTGGATGCCAGCGGTGCGATCAGATTCTGAAATTGCCACAAATACACATTGCTTGCCACCACGGCAAGCGCAATGCCTGCCGTCAGCAGGGTGGCGATCAACGGGCTGAAGGCGGGTAAGGCCAGCGCCAGAATACCACCCACAAGCAACAACTCGACCATTTCCAGACCCAGGACGAAGGCCGGGCGTTCCTTGATGTTGCCATCGAGCACCCCGGCAATCATGTTGGCGTGTAATTCAACGCCGGCATAGGACTCCTGCACCGGCGTGGCGCGTAAATCCAGCAGACCGGGTGCGGTGGTGCCAACCAGCACCATGGCCCCCAGCAACACCTCGGGTGGGACTTTTCCCTGCAAGACGTCGGCGGCCGAGACATAGGGAAAACTGCCTTGTCGGCCCCGGTAGGGCACCAGGGACGCCACATTGGCATCGACCGGGATGCGCCGTTGACCCAGTTGCAGCGACTCCAGTGCCACCGCATTTTGTTCGTTGTCGGCGTAGTTGAGTTCCAGGGTGGGGTCCGGCAAGACCAGGCGCAGCATCGCCAGACTCAGCGTGTCGTAGAGTTGCCCGTCGAACATTTGCAACATGGAAATACGCCGAAACACGCCGTCGGAATCAATCAGGGGGCTGGCATTAAAAAAACCACCGCTGGGGGCTGCCTGTTGCAAGACGGACAGGTTGGCGGAGTAGCCTGTGGCTTGTACGGCACCCACATGGTCCGGGTGAAAACTGCCAGCCGGCAGGGCGGCTGCGGGCAGGGTGCCGACCTGGCTGTCGGCCTTGGCGTCATGGCGGAAGTAGTAACCCAGCACCACTTTGCGATTTTTCAGGCTGTCGGCAAAGATTTGGTCATAACGCAAGCTGGGGCGCAAGCGGTCCAGCGCTTGTTTGAAAGCCGGGTTGTTCTTGAGTTCGGCGCGTTCCAGTTGCTCCAGCTTGCTCAGGCCGGAGGTCTCATCAGTTTCGGCAAACAGCACGTCAAAGCCGAGTGCCTCGACCTTGTATTGATCGAACAAAACGTCAATCATGCGGGCGATTTCATTGCGGGGCCAGGGCCAATGCCCTACTTGTTGCAGACTCTTTTCGTCAATGTCCACAATCACAATGCGCGGGTCGACTGTGTCGGGCATGGTCCATTGCAGGCGCAGGTCATAGGTGTAGTTTTCCAGACGCTGCACAAATCCGAGTTGCAGCACGCCCGCTGCATTGAGCAGCATGACTAGCACAATGACAAAACCCAAGCCGATACGCACTGCGTACCGCTTCAGAAAACCGGTATTTTTCATGTTGTCACCTGACGTTGAAGCAAGACCATTCACCGAGCCACATTATTGCCGTGAAATTTTCAGCAGGACCGATGTTGACGGCTCAGAATCGTGACATGGCAAATAAGGAGCCACCTTTTTTCCAGCCTGAGCGCGCCCTGGCGGAGTTGTCGCTTGGTAAATCCGAGGCGTAGCGTACCCGGGTTGAGAGTTCACGCGTAATGTTCTGTGTCATCTTGAGCGCCGCCCCCGGATGCTGCGCTGTCAGCGTGGCCAGCCGGGTTGAACCTAGATTCCGCAGTTGACCGCTTTGGAATCTCAATAAGATCATGAAATAGGTTAAATTTTTTTGCTCCGATCAAGTTCACCCGTTGGGTGAGAGCGCTACGCACCCGATTGAGCCGCCATGGAGCGCCCTGGCGGCGTTGCTTCTCCTTGCTGGCAGGAGCCAGCCGCGTCGTCGCGCCTTGCCAGTGCACCCCATGACAGCTCACTCGGGCGCGTCCAACTGCCGAATCTAGGTTGAATTGGCCTGGCCCGAGATGCTGCTGATCAGGCCTTCTTCGGGCAGCCAAATGGCATCGGCGGACTCGTTTTTCTGGAACAGCACATGGGCAAACAATTATTGGCGCGCGTTGCGGTGATTGGCTGGCAAGGCCTGCGGGTAACTGGTACGAAATGGGTTGATGTCGAGCCCGCCGCGGCGCGTGTAGCGCGCATAAACTGCCAGCTTGTGCGGTTGGCAACGCGCCTGGATGTCCATGAACATGCGCTCGACACAATGCTCGTGAAAGCCCTGATGGTTGCGAAAGCTGATGATGTAGCGTAACAGACCGGCCTGGTCGATTTGTGGACCGAAGTAGCTGATTTGCACACTGCCCCAGTCAGGTTGACCGGTGACCGGGCAGTTGCTGCGCAGCAAGTTGCTGGTGAGTACCTCTGACACCGGGGCCTCAAGGGTGGCCGAGCTCAGCAATTCGGGGGCGGGTGTGTAGCGGTCACAGTCCAGGTCAAGCCGGTCCAGGCTCAGGCCGTCCAACGCTTCGATCGGTTCGCGGTCAAACAATTCGGCGGCCACCAGCTTGACGCCAACGCTGGACTGCACCACAGCGCCGCGCCAGGCGACCTCGGTTAAATCGGTACGCAGTCGGGCCAATACTTCAGCGGCATCGGTAAAGCGGGTGTTGTTGAAACTGCCCAGGTACAGCTTGAGCGATTTGCTCTCGATGAGGTTGACCGACTCGCAGGGGACCGTGATGTGTGCCAGCGCCACCTGCGGTTTGCCGCGCGCATTGAGCCAGCTCAGCTCGAACGCGGTCCACAGGTCGGCGCCCAGAAAAGGCAGGCTGACCGCAAGACCCAATTCAGCCCGCTGTGGTGCACGGGCGATCGGAAACAGCAGGGAGGCGTTGTATTGGTCCGCATAGAACGTGGGCTTGCCCAGTGGGGAGTGGGATGAAAACGTCATCGAAGGGGCCAATCAAAGAGAAAACCCGGTCACATGACCGGGTTTGTGCACCGTAATCTACCATCAGTCGATGGTCCTGCCTGATGCAGGGCGGCAAGCTCAATCGGGTGTGCCTTCGGTGATGGCGTCTTCCACCAGTTTCTTCGGCTTGACGAACTTGCGCAGGAACACCGGCACGATGAAGCCGATCACGGCCACCAGCAAAAAGCCGACCGCCAGCGGAGAGCCGTACAGAATGGCGTAATCACCGTCCGAGATGGTCAGGGCGCGGCGCAGGTTTTTCTCCATCAACTCACCCAGCAAAATGCCCAGAATCACCGGCACCATGGGAATATCGAACTTGCGCAAGACCCAGCCCAGCACGCCAAAGGCAATCATCAGCATCAAATCAAAAGTGGAATTGGTGAGGCCGTAAATGCCGACAAACGAGACCATCGTGACACCTGGCATCAGGTACATCGATGGAATCTTCAACACCTTGGTAAACATGCCCACCATCGGCAGATTCAGCGCCAGCAGCATGAAGTTGCCAATGAACAAGGCGGCAATCAGGCCCCAGACCACGTCCGGGTTTTGAGCGAACAACAGCGGGCCCGGGGTAATGTCCATGGCCAGCAACATGGCCAGCAGCACCGCCGTGGTACCGGAACCCGGCACGCCAAGAGCCAGCATGGGCACCAGCGCACCACCGGCGGCGGCGTTGTTGCCAGCTTCAGGGGCGGCTACGCCACGCGGGTCACCCTTGCCAAAGCGCCCGCTCTTGCCGGCTACTTTTTTCTCGACCGTGTACGCCAGGAAAGAACCCAGCGAGGCACCGGCCCCCGGCAAAACACCGGCAATGAAGCCCAGGATGGTGCTGCGGCCCATGGCGCCGCTGGTTTGCTTGATCATCGACCACGGTGGGATCACCCGGCCCACTTCAGGCATTTTGGCAGTGGTATGGCTGCCCTCCTTGTGACGCTCTTCGATGAAAACAAAAATCTCGGACAGCGCGAACATGCCGACAATGGCCACCAAAAAGTCAATGCCATCGTAAAAGTGCACATTGCCAAAGGTAAAGCGCGGCACCCCGGTCTGACCGTCCACCCCGACAAACGCCAGCGACAGGCCCAGGCAGGTGGCAAAACCGGCCTTGGCCTGGTTGGCGCTGGTGACGCCGCCCAGGGTGGCAAATGCCAGCGTGAACATGGCAAAGTACTCGGCCGGACCGAATAACAAGGCCACCTCGACCAACTGCGGGGCCAGCACCACCAGGCCAATCGTGGCAAAAAATGCGCCGACAAAGGACGCAATGCCAGAAATCGCCAGGGCTTCACCGGCATGCCCCTGGCGCGCCATCGGGTAGCCGTCAAGGGTGGTCATCAGCGCGGGTTCATCACCCGGAATATTGAGCAGGATGGAAGAAATGCGGCCACCGTACATGGCACCGTAGTAAACGCTGGTGAGCAAGATGAGCGCCGGGGTCGGCCCCAAGCCCATGCTGAAGACCACCGGGATCATGATGGCCACGCCGTTGGACGGCCCCAGGCCCGGCAGCGCGCCCACGATGGTGCCCAGGAAACAACCCATCAGCGCCAGGCCAATGTTTTGCCAGGTCAGCGCGACAGAAAAACCATGTGCCAAAGCTTGTAAAGAATCCATTTTTAGTCCTTTGAGAGCTTAGAAGCCCCACGGGCCCTTGGCCATGTTGACACCCAAGGCGTACTGAAACAGCACAAAAATGCCCACCGCAGTCAATACGCCGCCGATGGCCGACTGGCGCGCGTTACCGCCCAGGCGCCAGGTCAAAAAAGCCGATGCGCAAGTGGTGGCGAGCACAAAACCGACAATCGGGAGGAGTTGGGCGTAGGCGATCAACACGCCCGTGACGCCAAACAGTTCCAGAATCTTGTACACGCCCGGCCAGTGTGGGTCAGCATCCGGCTTGAAAAACATCACCACGGCCGACACCGCCATGAGCACGGCGATCAGCATGGGAAATGACTTGGGGCCCATCGGGTCCTGGATGAAGCTTTC
>Ga0156771_143_pt1 | contig 54287 bp, 45 predicted proteins | sample RifOxyD3_FD_116170 | JGI IMG/M metagenome (GOLD analysis project Ga0156771, IMG submission 116170) | Burkholderiales bacterium RIFOXYD12_FULL_59_19 | reverse complement strand
GTTGGTGGTGCAGGAGGCGTTGCTGATGATGGCCTGGCCGGCGTAGGTGCTGTCATTCACGCCAAACACAAACATCGGGGTGTCGTCTTTGGAAGGTGCCGAGAAGATGACTTTTTTGGCGCCCGCGGCCAGGTGTTTTTCACCGCCAACCTTGTCCAGGAAAATACCGGTGGCTTCGATCACGATGTCAGCGCCCACTTCGTCCCATTTCAGGTTGGCCGGGTCGCGCTCTTGCGTCAGGCGGATTTTTTGGCCATTGACGATGAGTGTGTTGCCGTCGACCGACACATCACCCTTGAAACGACCGTGCACGCTGTCGTATTGCAGCATGTAAGCCAGGTAGTCGGGTTCCAGCAGGTCATTGATAGCAACGACTTCGATGTCGCTGAAATTCTGCAGCGCCGAGCGCAACACGTTACGGCCGATGCGGCCAAAGCCGTTGATACCAATCTTGATCGTCATACTTTTCTCCAGGTGTTAAAAAAATTGAAGTCCGAAACCATTACTTGCGCAACACTTTTTGCACGGTGTCCGCCACATTCTCGGGGGTAAAGCCAAAGTGCTTGAAAAGCACCGGCGCCGGCGCCGATTCGCCAAAGCTGTCAATACCAACCACCGCCGCGCAAGCGTATTGCCACCAGCCGCCGCTGACGCCCATTTCGACCGCAATACGCGGCACACCGGCGGGCAACACCGCCGCCTTGTAGGCCGCCTCCTGCTGATCAAATGTGGTGGTGCTCGGCATGGAAACCACGCGCACCGCAATTTTTCTGGCAGCCAGCAGCTCTTGCGCCTTGAGTGCCAATGGCACCTCGGAACCGGTGGCGATGATGACCGCTTGTGCCTTTTTCTTCAGGCCCACCTCGGACGGCTCGGCCAGCACGTAAGCGCCTTTGCTGATGTCGCCCAGACTGGCCTTGGGGGCGTAGTGGATGTTCTGACGACTCAGCAACAAGGCCGTGGGCTTGGTCCTGTTTTGCAGGGCCACGGCCCAGGCCACGGCGGTCTCGGCGGTGTCACCGGGGCGCCAGACGTCCAGGTTCGGGATCAGGCGCAGAGAAGCGGCATGTTCGATCGACTGGTGGGTCGGGCCGTCTTCACCCAGGCCGATGCTGTCGTGGGTGAACACGTGCACCACGCGCAGTTTCATGAGCGCAGCCATACGAATGGCGTTGCGGCTGTAATCGCTGAAGGTCAGGAAGGTGCCACCGTAAGGAATGTAGCCGCCGTGCAGCGCCACCCCGTTCATGATGGCGGCCATGCCGAATTCGCGCACACCGTAGCTGATGTGGCGACCACCGTTGCCCGCGCCCGTGGCCGCGTCAAAACGCAGACTGGGGGTGCACTTGGTGTTGGTCAGGTTGGAGCCGGTCAAGTCGGCCGACCCCCCCAGCATTTCGGGCAGGGCAGCAGTGAAAGCCTCCAGCGCGAGCTGGCTGGCCTTGCGGCTGGCCACCGTCTCGGCCTTGGTGTGGGCCGCCACGGCAGTGTCCACGGCCACCTGGGCAAAGTTCTTGGGCAGCTCACCCCTCATGCGGCGCACCAGCTCTTTGGCCAGCGCCGGGTGGGCGGCCTTGTAGGCGGCGAATTTGTCGTTCCAGGCTGCCTCAGCAGCGCTGCCTGCGGCTTTGGCGTCCCAGGCGGCATAGATGTCCTTCGGGATCACGAACGGGGCATGGGGCCAGCCGATGGCTTCGCGGGTGAGTTTGATTTCTTCAGCGCCCAACGGTTCGCCGTGCGCTTTGGCCGTGCCGGCGCGGTTCGGGCTACCCTGGCCAATGGCGGTCTTGCAGATGATCAACGTGGGTTTGTCGCCGGACTGTTTGGCCTGGGCAATGGTGTCGGCCACCCGTTCGGCGTCGTGCCCGCTGATGGGGCCAAGCACGTTCCAGCCGTAGGCGGCAAAACGCTGGGCCGTGTTGTCGATGAACCAAGGCGCCACCTGGCCGTCGATCGAGATGCCGTTGTCGTCGTATAGCGCAATCAGCTTGCCCAGCTTCCAGGCGCCGGCCAGCGCACAGGCTTCGTGGCTGATGCCTTCCATCAGGCAGCCGTCGCCCATGAAGGCGTAGGTGTGGTGATTGACCACGTCCAGGCCGTCGCGGTTGAATTCCTGGGCCAACAACTTTTCAGCCAGCGCCATGCCAACGGCATTGGTAATGCCCTGACCCAGCGGGCCGGTGGTGGTTTCGACGCCGGGAGTGACGTCCACTTCGGGGTGGCCCGGCGTCTTGCTGTGCAATTGGCGGAAATTTTTCAGTTCTTTGAGCGGCAGCTTGTAGCCGGTCAGATGCAGCACCGAATACAGCAGCATGGAGCCATGGCCGTTGGAAAGCACAAAACGGTCGCGGTCCAGCCACTTGGGGTTGGCCGGGTTGTGTTTAAGGTGGCTGCCCCACAAGGCGACCGCCATGTCGGCCATGCCCATGGGTGCACCGGGGTGGCCGGAGTTGGCGGCTTGCACCGCGTCCATGCTCAGGGCGCGGATGGCGTTGGCCATATCGACCTGACTGGCGCCACGGGTGGCGGGTTCTTGGGGAGTTGCGGTGGGTTCAGCCATGGGTGCCTAGGTCGAAGGGATAAAAAAATATCCGCTGATTTTATCGGCCAGTTTGGAACCCTGGATTTTTACCCAAAAAGAACATGCCAGCGACCTTGAAACAGACCCACCTGGGCCGCGTTTCAAGCTGGTTTGTGGGCCCCATCGGGCGCCCGACTGAGGTCGTTGCTGTCGGTCACCAGCAAGGTGATCAAGTGCATGAATTCACTGCGCTGCTGCGGGTTGAGCGGTCCCAGGATACGTTCTTGCGCTCGTTCCATCCGCGGAATGGCATCAAGCAGCATTTGCTCACCCGCCGACGTCAGGGACAACAAACGGACGCGACGGTCTTCGGCCGAGTTGCTGCGCGTCAACAGGCCGCGCGCCTCCAGTCGGTCCACCACGCCCGCCGTGGTGGACGTGTCCAGCGCAATGTTGCGCGCCAGCGTGCGCTGATCAAACCCTGGCTGCTTGTACACCATCTGCAGGATGGCGTATTGCACTGGTGTGATACCCAAATCGCCAATCTCTTGAGAAAAGAAGGCAACAGAGGCCTGGTGCAGGCGGCGAATGGCGTGACCAGGCAGGGATTCAAGACTGACATTTTTCAACAAGGAAGCTTTCATTGGAATGATTTTAGAAAGACAATGGCCTAGGGTTTTCCCTAGGTATAAACAGGAATTCAATCACTATACTAATCATCAGTATACTGATTTGTTTTGATTTGATTTTTGATGGAGAACAACACATGAACAACAAGCAAGAGAATTTGCCGGTCCTGGTGGCTGGTGGTGGCATTGGTGGTCTGGCGGCTGCGCTGGCGCTGGTGCGGCAGGGTTTCCAGGTGCAGGTCTTTGAGCAGGCGCCCGAGATTGGTGAAATCGGTGCCGGCATCCAGCTCGGTCCCAATGCTTTTCACGCTTTTGACGCGCTGGGTGTGGGTGACAAAACCCGCAGCCGCTCGGTATTCACCGACTACATGGTGATGCACGACGCCATCGACGCTTATCAGGTCGGCAAGATCGAAACCGGTGAAGCTTTCCGCCAGCGCTTTGGCAACCCTTACGCGGTGATCCACCGGGTGGACATCCACAAGTCGCTGCTCGAAGGCGCTGTGGAAACAGGCAAAGTTGAATTTTTTACCAACACCCGCATCGAGACGGTCGAGCAGGATGCCGACAGCGTGACCCTGACCGACCAGAACGGCAAGCAGTGGCGGGGTGTGGCCGTGATCGGCGCCGACGGCGGCAAGTCGGTGGTGCGCAAGCAGTATGTGAATGACCCGCCCCGCGTGACCGGCCATGTGGTTTACCGCGCGGTGGTCGACAAGACCGAATTCCCCACAGACCTGCAGTGGAACGCGGCCAGCCTGTGGGCCGGCCCGAACTGCCATCTGGTGCACTACCCGCTGCGCGGTGGTGAGCAGTACAACATCGTCGTCACCTTCCACAGCCGCGATAAGGAAGAATGGGGCGTGACCGATGGCAGCAAAGAAGAAGTGGAAAGTTATTTCCAGGGCATCTGCCCGCAAGCGCGCCAGCTGATCGAGCTGCCCAAGACCTGGAAGCGCTGGGCCACGGCCGACCGTGAGCCGATTGCGCGGTGGAGCTTTGGCCGTGCCACCCTGCTGGGCGACGCCGCTCACCCGACCACGCAGTACATGGCGCAAGGTGCTTGTATGGCCCTGGAAGACGCCGTGACCCTGGGCGAAGCCCTGCGCGTGAACGGCAACGACTGGGTCAAGGCGCTGGATCTGTACCAGCGCTCACGCATCACCCGCACCGGCCGCATTGTGCTGTCAGGCCGTGAAATGGGGCGGCTTTACCACGCCAAGGGTGTGGAGCGGCAGATTCGCAATTCGCTGTGGAAGGGCCGTACGCAGGAGCGTTTTTACGACGCCATGGAATGGCTGTATGGCTGGAACGTGACGAACTGCCTTACGGATTAATTTCAACTGCAATTGCCACCTAACCTGGAAACACCATGCAACATCAAGACCGTTTTGACACTCTGGGCCGTCTGGAAGACCTGCCCCAGGACTACCGCGACGAGCTCACCCGCAAAAACCTGGTGCCGCTGTGGCCCAGCCTGCGCGCCGTGTTGCCGCCTGGCGTGCCCGCACGCAAAACGCAAGCCACCCATTGGTCTTATGCCGCGCTCAAGCCGCTGCTGCTCAAGGCCGGTGAACTCACACCGATCGAAAAAGCCGAGCGCCGCGTGCTGGTGCTGGCCAACCCGGGCCACGGGCTGGAAAAAATGCAGGCCAGCGCGGCCATGTACCTGGGCATGCAACTGCTGCTGCCCGGCGAACTGGCCCCGCCGCACCGGCACACACCCAACGCGGTTCGCATGGTGGTTGAAGGCGAAGGCGCCTGGACCCTGGTGAATGGTGAAAAATGCCCGATGCACCGCGGCGACCTGATCCTCACCCCCACCGGACTCTGGCACGAGCATGGCCATGACGGCACACAACCGGTGATCTGGCTCGACGTGCTGGACTTGCCCATGGTGTATTACATGGAGGCTTCTTACCATGTGGAAGGCCCGAGCCAGACCGTGCAAGCAGGCGAAGGTGTCAAGTCCTATGCCCGCGGTGGTCTGCGCCCCAGCCCGGTGTTCGAGCGTTCCAACCAGGCCTACCCGATGCTGCGTTACCCCTGGTTTGACGCGCGTGCCGCGCTGCTCGAGATGGCATCGGATGCGGCTTGTGCCGAGGCGGTGCAGGTCACTTACGTGCAACCCGAAACCGGCGCCGATGCTGAAAACATTCTGGGCTTTTACGCCCTGATGCTGCGCCCGGGCCAGACCCTGCGGCTGCCCGCACGCTCGCCTGCCCAGGTGTTCCATGTGATCGAAGGCCGCGTGCAAGCCAACGTGGGGGACAGCAGCTTCGTGCTGGAAGAAGCCGACACCTGCTGCGCACCCGGTTACGAGGCCGTCACGCTCACCAACTGCCAGTCAGACCAAGCATCGTTTGTCTTTATTGCCGACGAATCTCCGCTGCACCGCAAGCTCGGTGTGTTCGAGAACCGCGGTTGATCGCCAGCCAGCCATCCCTGATCCATTTTTTATTTACCGTAAACACCATGACCCACTACCTCTGGAACCCACCTGCCATTCAATCCCTGCCTGTTCGTGGCAAGACCGAGCGTTTGCCGATCAACCGCCTGTTTTTTGTCGGCCGCAACTACCATGCCCACGCCGTGGAAATGGGCCGCCCGGTCGACAAGAGCATCGAGCGACCGTTCTACTTCACCAAGGCGCCACAAACCCTGGTGAACAGCGGCGCCACCGTGGCCTACCCGCCCGAGACCAGCAATTACCACTTCGAGATGGAAATGGTCGTGGCGATTGGCAAGGCGGGCTTTCGGGTCAAGGCCGAAGAGGCGCATGAACTCATCTATGGTTATGGCGCTGGCCTGGACATGACCCGCCGCGACCTGCAACTGGCGGCGCGTGACAAGGGCCGCCCCTGGGACCTGGGCAAGGACGTCGAGCAGTCTTCAGTGTGCTCCGAGATCGTGCCGATGCCGGGCGTGGTCATTGACCAGGGTGCGATTGCGCTCGAAGTCAACGGCGTCACCAAGCAGTCGTCCAACGTCGACAAGCTGATCTGGAATGTGCGTGAAATCATTGCCGACCTGTCACTGTTTTACCACCTGCAGCCCGGCGACCTGATCTATACCGGCACGCCCGAAGGCGTGGGCGCCGTGGTGCCAAACGACAAGATCACCGGCCGTGTCGAAGGCGTGTGTGAGATCAGCCTGCACGTTGGCCAGCCCGAGTGCGCTTTGGCGTCATGAAGCTCTACAACTTCTTTCGCAGCGGCACCTCGCACCGCCTGCGCATTGCGCTGAACCTGAAGGGCCTGCAGACCGAGTACGTGGCGGTAGACTTGCGCACTGAGCAGCACCTGGGGGACAGCTTCAAGGCCGTCAACCCACAAATGCTGGTGCCGGCCCTGGCCGTGGACGGCAAGGTACTGATCCAGTCACCGGCCATCATCGAGTGGCTGGAAGAAACCCACCCGACGCCGGCGCTGCTACCCGCCCGCGCTGACGACCGCGCTCATGTGCGGGCCCTGGCGGCGCTGGTGGGTTGCGACATCCACCCAATCAACAACCGCCGCATTCTGGAATATCTGCGCAAAACCCTGGGCGCTGACGAGGCCGCAGTCAACACCTGGTGTGCGACCTGGATCACGGCCGGTTTTGATGCTTTTGAGGCCTTGCTGGCGGCGGACCCAAAGCGGGGGCGTTTCTGCTTTGGCGACACCCCGACGGTGGCCGACGTCTACCTGGTGCCACAGATTGAGAGCGCGCGTCGCTTCAAGGTGGACTTGGGGCCCTGGCCCCTGATCAGCGCGGTTGACGCGGCCTGTGCCGCGCTGGACGCGTTCAAAAACGCCACACCGCTGGCGCAGCCCGACGCGGCTTAAGTGACTTATATTTTTTAAACCAGGACAAGTGGTGGTATGCCATGCGTCCAAAAACAACCGGAGATTTCCATGAAATTCGTTACATCCATGCGCATTCTGGCTGCTGCAGCCCTGACAAGCGCCGCTTTTGGGGTCAGCGCCCAAACCCTCAAGCTGGGCCACATCACACCGCCGACGCACGTCTGGCACATGGTCGCCGAAAAAATTGCCGTTGACCTCGACGCAGCATCTGGCGGCAAGATGAAGATGGCGGTCAGCCCGCTGCAAAAGCTCGGCAACGAAGCGCAGATGATCAACCTGATGCAGGCCGGCGCGCAGCAGTTTGGCATCTTCACCGTGGGTGGCTTGTCCAACCGTGAAGAGTCGTTGTTGGGCTGGTCACTGCCCTATGTGTTCAAGGATGTGGCGCATGCCTCACGCGCTGCCGGCACACCGGCAGCCAAGGAAATGCTGAAACGCCTGGACCAGCATGGCCTGGTGGGTTTGGGCTACACCTTTGCCGGCATGCGCCACGTGTTGTCGCTGCAGCCGGTCACCTCGGCCAAAGACCTTGCCAACAAAAAAATTCGCTCCTTCCCGAGCCCCATTTACAACGACTGGTGGATTGCCAATGGTGCTGCCCCCACGGCCATGCCGCTGTCAGAAGTGGCACCGTCCTTGACGACCAAACTGCTGGACGCCGTGGACGTGGACCTGGACGCGCTGGTCGGTCTGAAGTTTCACCAGCAGGCGCCTAACCTGACGCTCACCAACCACATGGCCTTCCCGGCCGTGATTGTGGTGTCGAAAAAATGGTTTGCCACACGCAGCGATGCCGAGCGCGCCATGATCACCAAGGTGGTGGCAGATGCTGAAAAGTGGGGCTACCAGACCGCCATTGACGCCGATGTGAACAACCTCAAGAAAGCCAGCGCCGATGGTGCCCAAGTCGTCACGTTTGACATCAAGTCGTTCCAGGCTGTGGGTGGCAAGGTGCGTGACAAATACACCACCAAAAATCCGCTGATCGCCGACTTTTACAAGCAGTCCAAGGATCTTTGATCCTTCACATTGTCATCACGGAGCACCGGCCATGTTCAAGCTTATTCAAAAAATAGACCAATCCCTGGCCAAAGCCGAACAGGTGCTGGTGGTCATCCTGACCGCTGGCATTGCCAGCATCATGATGTCGCAGGTGGTGATGCGCTATTTCTTCAGCGCGCCCATTTTCTGGGCCGAGGAAATCTCGGTCCAACTGCTGGTGTTTGTCACCCTGTTCGGTCTGTCGCTGCTGGTGCAGCGCGTGCAACTGGTCACCATCGACTTCTTGCCGCGCGCCCTGCCCGGTCGTGCCCGCCACGCCTTGCTGGCGGTGCTGGGGCTGGTGATGTTGTGCTTGCTGGTATTTGTTGCCAAGCTGGGCTGGGAGTGGATCAACCGCGCCGATGTCCGGCTGGAGCTGGGCGCCACCACACAACTGCCGCGCTGGTACAACTTTTCGGCCCTGCCACTGGCTTTTGGCGTCATGGCGTTTCACCAGTTTGCCGCCATCTTGCGTGACCTGCGCGCCGTGACAGGAGTTTCCAAATGATCACCCTGATCGTTTTTTTTGGCCTGTTGTTTACGGGCCTGCCGATTGTTGGCACCATCCTGGTCGGCGCGCTGACCTTCATGCTCACCAATGACCTGTCGGTGCTGCTGGACTCGGTCCCGATCCAGTTTTACGGCGCGCTGGAAATCAACAGTCTGCTGGCCATCCCGCTGTTCCTGCTGGTCGGCGAGATCATGAACAAAGCCGGTTTGACCCAGCGCCTGATCGCGGTGGCCGAGGTGCTGGTGGGCAATATGCGGGGCGGCCTGGCCTATGCCAACCTGTTCACCAACGCCATGGCGGCGTCCATCCTGGGTTCGGCTGTGGCCCAGATCGGGGTCATGAGCAAGGTGATGATCCCGGCCATGGAGCGCATGGGCTACAACCGCGCCTTCTCTGGCGCCGTGACGGTGTCGGCCGGCTTGCTTGGGCCCATCATTCCGCCGTCGATGCTGATGATCATTTACGGCGTGGTGGCGGTGCAGCCGATTGCCCCGCTGTTCATCGCCGGCATCGTGCCGGGTATCCTGATCGTGGTGGTGCTGGCCTTGGTCATCTTCGCGCACAACTTTTTTGGTCCGGGTTTGCCCGCAGGCAAAAAATGCGGACGCGCCGCCTCACTCAAGGTGCTGCTCGAAGGGCTGGTGCCCGCCGTGATTCCGGTGGTGGTGATTGCCGGCATCATGATGGGAGTCATGACACCCACCGAATCGGGTGCGGTCGCCGCCATCATCTCGCTGGCGCTGGGTTTTGCCTACCGCGAAATCAAATTACGTGACCTGAACACCATATTCATGGATGTCGCCACCAACACGGCCACCATCACCGGCCTGATCGCTGCCGCCTCGGTACTGAGCTGGGTGCTCGCCTTCCAGGGCGTACCCGACCTGGTGGTGGAATACATGAAAAGCCTGACCCAATCGCCTTTTGTCTTTCTGCTGCTGGTGATTTTCATGATGCTGATTCTGGGCATGTTTCTGGAAAGTATCAGCGTGCTGATCGTGACCGTGCCTTTGTTGATGCCGGTGGTGACCACCCTGGGCATCGACCCCATTCATTTTGGTGTGGTCTGCACCCTGGCTACCGTCATCGGGCTGGTGACGCCGCCGGTCGGGCCGGGCTTGTACATCGCCATGGTGCAAGCCGACATTCGTATGGGGCCGCTGTTCAAAGCCACGCTGCCCTTCCTGGCCGCAGTGATGCTGGTGCTGGTGCTGATTGCCGCTGTGCCCGCACTGTCGACCTGGTTGCCAGGTTTGGCAACCGCCAAGTGACGCAAGCCGGCGTGTCTTGCGGCACGCAGCAGTTTGGATTTTCCAATTGATAGTGAACATTGATAGGTGTCAACATGAGCAAGCCTTCTTCCCCTGCGGTCCACAGCGCGCCGATCCAGGATTTTTCACAGTGCCATGTCGGCATTCTGAAAAAGCTCAACATGCTGGGCGAACTGCCTGCGCTGCTGGCGCCGGCCGCACGCGCCCGGGAGGTCGCCGAAAATGCCCTGGAATTTTTCCGCGAGGCGATTTTTGAACACCATCTTGACGAAGAGCGCGAGCTTTTCCCGGCCGTGCTGGCCAGCACCGAAGAAGGCGCGGAACAGGCGCACGTCCGGGCCATGGTCAAGCGCCTGACCGACGAACATCGGGATCTGGAAGCTTTGTGGAAACGGCTGGAATCTGGACTGAAAAAAGTGGCCAAAGGGCAAACCAGCGACATCAGTGTGGCTGAAGTGCAGCGCCTGGTAAGCCAATACCGTGCCCATGCCCAGTACGAAGAAACCGAATTCCTTCCTTTATCGCAAACAATCCTGGGGCGGAATTCGCACCACATGGCGGCCTTGGGCATGTCATTACACATGCGGCATACACCGGCCCATGTCAATGCCACGTACATCTGAGCCTTTGACTGCACCGGACGGGCAGGGTGTGACGCGGAGCAGGTAATCCTGACGCCAGCGGTGCCAAGAAGAGTCGATGAAATCATGGCCCTTTGCGACCAGCTCACCACCACCCAAAGCGACAGCCGCCGTTTGTGGGCATCGGTATTGGAAGCAGCACTGGCTCCGGCTTGGTAACTATTCGGGCAACCCCATGCGCTTTCAAAAAGCTGCTGAACATACTTGAAGCACGACACATTGCACGACATAATAGTGTCGCTCTTTGTCGCTCTTTGTCGCTGATACGCGACATTGCACGACAAATTGACCCCAAGGAGTAAGAGCAGATGCCGCGCGCCACACCGACCGAAGAACTCAAGCTGATCGAATCCATCGTCGCGACGCATCCGGGTGGCGTCCGCATTGCCGACATTGAAGCGGAAATGGCGCGGCACCAAGGCGGCAAAACCAATCGTCGCACGCTGCAACGCCGCCTGCAAAAGCTCATCGATGCGCAACGTTTGACGACCGAGGGTGACAGCGTCGCCTTGGTCTACAAGGTGATCTCTGACGCCTTGGTTCAAGCCAATGGCTCGGCGACAGTGACCGCTGCTGCAACGGCAGAGGCCGCGCTCTACGTGCCAGTATCCCCGGAAGGGGCCGCCATTCGCGATCAGGTTCGGCTGCCCCTGATGCATCGGAGACCCGTGGGCTACCAGCGCGAATTCCTGGAGGTTTATCAGCCTGGGGCAACTTTCTACCTGTCTGAGTCGCTGCGACGTCAATTGCACGAGATGGGCCGAACGTCTGCAGATGAGCGACCGGCAGGCACCTATGCTCGGGACATCCTGGGGCGGCTGCTCGTGGATTTGTCGTGGGCCTCATCGAAACTGGAGGGCAATACATACAGCCGGCTCGACACCCAGAATCTGATCGAGTTCGGCCAGGTCGCCCGGGGCAAGGATGCCATCGAAACACAGATGATCCTGAATCACAAGCCGGCCATCGAGATGCTGATCGAGGACGCCGACGAGGTGGGCTTTGATGCCTTCACCTTCAAGAACCTGCACGCCGTGTTGTCCCAGGACCTGATACGCAATCCGGATGCCAGTGGCCGCTTGCGTCGGCGGCCGGTAGACATCTCGGGCACCGTGTTTCATCCGGTGGCGATGCCGCAAGTGATTGAGGACTGTTTTTTGCTGCTGCTGGACAAGGCGGCCGCCATCCCCGACCCGTTCGAACAGGCCTTCTTCCTGATGGTGCAGTTGCCCTACCTGCAGCCGTTTGAAGATGTGAACAAACGCGTCTCGCGCATCGGCGCCAACATGCCGCTCATCAAGCACAACCTTTGCCCGCTGTCCTTCATTGACGTACCGGAGCGCGCCTACATCGAGGGAACGCTGGGCGTGTACGAACGCAACCAGATCGCGTTGTTGCGCGATGTCTTTGTCTGGGCGTATGAGCGCTCGTGCCAGCGGTACCTGGCGATAGCGCAAACGATGGTCGAACCCGATCCACTAAAGATCAAGTACCGGGAGGCCCTGATCAAGGCGGTTCAGTCGGTCGTCAAAGGGCTACGGCAACCTAGTCAGTCCGTCATCGCGGAAGCGGCACGGCAGCACGCAGCAGAAGTCGACCAGGCAGCATTCCGGGAAATGCTTACGGCATCACTGCATCATTTGCATGAAGGCAGCATCGCCCGGTATCGGCTGCGTCGCTCGGAATACATCGCGTGGCAACAGGCGCAAATGACGTAAATCCCGAAGATTGGAAACCCGACAAAACCAAGACTGTCCGAAATAAACCAACATTTTCCGGACAAAGTCCTTGCAAAATGTCCGAAAAAGATATGAAAATATCGGACATCCATGTCTGATCTCAAGTTCCAAGTTGCTGCACTCATCGCTTCCGATGGCCCTAACCACGTCTGGGTGCCTGCTGACTTTGCTCAATTCGGTAGCCGCGATGCCATCGACAAGACCCTGCAACGCATGGTCCTTGCTGGCGAACTGCGGCGGATCGACCGCGGCTTGTACGATAAACCAACGATCAACAGATTGACAAAGCGGCCCACGACTCCGGACTATCGCGCCGTCGTGGACGCCATCGCTCGCCGGAATCAACTTCGGCTACTGGTCGACGGAATGACTGCGGCCAACGACCTCGGCCTGACCGACGCGGTGCCCGCCCGCGTCACGATTCACACGGACGCGCGGCGTCGAGCCGTCAAGCTGGACAAACTCGTCATCGAGTTCAAACAGACGGCCCCCAGCCGTCTGTACTGGGCCGGGCGACCGGCGATGCGTGTCGTGCAGGCCCTGCACTGGTTGAAAGACACCTTAGCCACGGACCGGCAGCGAATTCTGAGCAAGCTGAGCCAGCTGCTGGCAGATCCGGTCCATGGCGAGGCCGTGCGCAAGGATCTTTTGGAAGGCTTCAGCACGTTGCCAAACTGGATGCAAGGTCTGGTACGCGAGTTGCCGAGGTGCGATCCCAAAACCGCGACAGCCATGGTGCTCAAACGACCCAAGGCCAGCGCAAGCGCGAAACTTCCCCACTCGAAGAGCACGATCGGGGCGGCTGTTTGAACGCCGACTTTCAAACCGTGATCGCGGCCGCAGATACCGAGCGGCGGGACCTTTTCCTCGGCGCCGCAACGCGCCTAGGCACCGCAGTCCAGAACATCGAGAAGGACTTCTGGGTGTGCTGGACCCTGGACGCGCTGTTCAACGGCCTGCCCGCTGGTGGCCCGCGACTGCTGTTCAAGGGTGGCACGTCCCTGTCGAAGGCCTTCGGGCTTATCTCCCGGTTCTCCGAAGACATCGACATCACGGTCTTCCGTGATGACCTGGGTCAGGGCGTCGAAGCGGCAGCCCTGGAGGGGCTCAGCGGCAAAAAACGCCGCGCCCGCCTCAACGCCATCCGCGATGCCTGCCAAAGCTACATCGCAGGCCCGTTGACTACCCATTTCACCGAAGTCGCGGCAGCAGCGATCCCCGGAGGACGTTTCCGGCTGGCGGCAGACCCCGACGACAAGGATGGTCAAACCCTGCTGTTCTGGTATCCCACTGTCACCGCTGCCGAGGGCGATTACATTCGCGCAGCAGTCAAGATCGAGGCTGGCGCCAAATCCGCGCTGGACCCACACATTGCCGCGACGGTGACGCCCTATGTGACGGCTGACCTCCCCGATCTGGACCTCACAGTCCGCAATGTCACGACGGTGCAACCGGAACGAACGTTCTGGGACAAGGTCATCATCCTCCACGGTTTGCGCCAGTGGTACGACCGTCGTCAAGAACTCCGGCACGAGGGCCAGCGGGTTTCGCGGCACTACTACGACATCCATCGACTGTTACAGGCGGAGGGAGCGCCAGCCTGGCAGGCCGATCACGGTCTTGCCGCCGACTGCGCGACGCACGCCAGGCTGTTTTTCGGCAGCCCGGACCTGGGGCTGGACACTGCGGCCGCAGGCACGTTCACGCTGACCCCCGACGCCGCGATGCACGACGCGCTCGGGCATGATTACGCAGCCATGTCGGGAATGATCTTCGGTGACATCCCGACCCTGGATACGGTGCTGGCCAGCATTAAGGCCCTGCAAGAAGCGATCAACTCCGTAGCCTCCAAGCCAGCCTCGCGCAAGGGGGCGCCTGCATGATCGACTATTTCAGCGACCGCGAAAACGGGCCTGTGGCCCGCACCGAAGAAGTGATCACCCCGGTGGTATGGGCGGCCATCTCCCGCGCCTTCTACCGGGCTTTTGCAAGGCTTACGGCGGGATATGCCCCCAAACCCAGCTTTGCGGCCTTGCCGGCCAACTGGTACCGATACGCCCAAGTCTTACCGGTAGGTCTGATGCGCAGGTACAGCCCATCGCCATCACGCAGAAAATATTCGGTGGCGCGAGGTGCCGCAGCCCTCACTTGTGTATCACTTAACAGACCCATGTTGTACCCACAGAGATGATCAAAACAGGGATCACTCTAGGGCACAACCGGGGGCCAAGCAAGCGCGGGACTATGTGGGATTAGATGAGTCCGCCTGAGCCTGGTTTCTCATGCAAATCCTTGATTTACAAGAAGTTCAGGCTTTTTTTGGACTATCTGGGAAAAAAATGGTGGCCTGGGGCGGAATCGATCCACCGCCACAAGGACTTTAATCCTGAGTAATTTCAAGTCCACCAAGCCGCGTTAATCGATCGCATTCAATGTCACCCGACAGATCACGCCTACACAGCCTACCTTAAGACTTTTTGCAAGTTGTGAGAATTTTTGCAGTAATTCTGAAAACCTACACAGTTAAATATCAATATTCCCCGCCTGCAGCGCATTGGTTTCAATGAACTCGCGGCGTGGCTCGACCTCGTCGCCCATCAGCATGGTGAACACCTTGTCGGCCTCGATGGCGTCGTCGATCTGTACGCGCAGCAAAATGCGCACCGTTGGGTCCATGGTGGTTTCCCAGAGCTGTTCGGGGTTCATTTCACCCAGCCCTTTGTAACGCTGGCGGCTGGTTGAGCTTTCGGCCTGGGCAATCAGCCAGGCCATGGCTTCGCGGAAGTCATTGACCTTTTGTTCTTTTTGGCGCTCGCCTTCGCCACGTGTGACCCGGGCGCCTTCGCTGAGCAAGCCCTTGAAGGTCTTGGCAACTTCGCTCAGGGCCGCGTAGTCGGCACCGTGGACGAAGTCCTGTGTCAGCACACTGCTCTTGATGTTGCCGTGCAGGCGGCGGCTAATGCGCAAAATGGGTTTGTCGCTGCGCACGTCAAATTCGCCCGCCACTTCGGCGTCGGGCAACTGGGCCTGCAGGGCGATGGCCGAGACCTCGGCATCGGCCACCGTGTCAAGGTTCAGCGCCACACCGTCGGCAATGGCGCGCAAGGCCGACACGTCGAGAAAGTTCGCCAGGCGGGCAATCACGGTCTGGGCCTGCTGGTGCTTGCGCGCCAGCTCGGTGAGCGCGTCACCCGTCAAGGCCGTGCTGTTGTCACCCCCGGTGTAGACCGTGGCATGGACCAGCGCCACGCGCAGCAAGAAGTTGTCAAGGTCAATGGCACCCTGCAGGTACAGCTCTTCGCGGCCGGCCTTCACCTTGTACAGCGGCGGCTGGGCGATGTAAATGTGACCGCGCTCCACCAGCTCGGGCATCTGGCGGTAAAAGAAGGTCAGCAGCAGGGTGCGGATGTGGGCGCCGTCAACGTCGGCGTCGGTCATGATGATGATGCGGTGGTAGCGCAGCTTGGCCACGTCGAAGTCGTCATTGCCGGTGCTGCCGCCGGCCTTGCCGATGCCGGTGCCCAGGGCGGTGATGAGCGTCAAAATCTCGTTGCTGGTGAGCAGCTTCTCGTAGCGCGCTTTTTCCACGTTCAAAATCTTGCCGCGCAGCGGAAGAATCGCCTGGAATTTGCGATCGCGGCCCTGCTTGGCAGAGCCACCGGCGGAGTCACCCTCGACGATGTAGATCTCGCACAGCGCCGGGTCTTTTTCCTGGCAGTCGGCCAGCTTGCCGGGCAGGCCCATGCCGTCGAGCACGCCCTTGCGGCGCGTCATGTCGCGGGCCTTGCGGGCGGCTTCGCGGGCACGGGCAGCCTCGACAATTTTGCCGACGATGATCTTGGCGTCGGCCGGGCGTTCCTGCAGGTAGTCCCACAACAGCTTGCTAACAATATCTTCCACCGGGCCGCGCACTTCGCTCGACACCAGCTTGTCCTTGGTCTGGCTGGAAAACTTGGGTTCGGGCACCTTGACGCTGAGCACGCAGGTCAGGCCCTCGCGCATGTCGTCACCGGTCACTTCGACCTTGGCTTTTTTGGCAATTTCGCTGTCGTCGATGTATTTATTGATGATGCGCGTCATGGCCGCGCGCAGGCCGGTCAGGTGGGTGCCGCCGTCACGTTGCGGGATGTTGTTGGTGAAACACAGCACCTGCTCGTTGTAGCCGCTGTTCCACTGCATCGCCACTTCAACACCAATATTGGTGTCCTGGTCGCTCTGGCGGTCACCCATGGCGTGGAAGATGTTGGGATTCAGGACGGTCTTGCCCTTGTTGATGAAGTTCACAAACCCGCGCACGCCGTCCGCGCCGGAAAAGTCGTCTTCCTTGCCGGTGCGCTCGTCCTTCAGGCGAATGCGCACGCCGTTGTTCAAAAAGCTCAGTTCACGCAGGCGCTTGCTGAGAATCTCATAGTGAAAATCGTGGTTTTCCTTGAAGATATCGGTGTCAGGCAAAAAATGCACTTCGGTGCCACGGCGCTCAGTCTCACCGGTGACACGCATGGGCGACACGTCGACGCCATTGACGCTTTCCACCAGGCGGTTTTGCACAAAACCCTTGCTGAATTCGAGCACATGGACCTTGCCGTCGCGGCGCACGATGAGGCGCAGCATTTTGCTCAAAGCGTTGACACAACTGACGCCCACGCCGTGCAGCCCGCCCGAGACCTTGTAGCTGTTCTGGTTGAACTTGCCACCGGCGTGCAGCTCGGTCAGGGCGATCTCGGCTGCGCTGCGTTTGGGCTCGTGTTTGTCATCCATCTTGACGCCGGTCGGGATGCCCCGGCCATTGTCGACCACCGACACCGAGTTGTCGGTGTGAATGGTGACCAGGATGTCGTCGCAATGGCCGGCCAGCGACTCGTCGATCGAGTTGTCCACCACCTCAAACACCAAATGGTGCAGGCCGGTGCCGTCACTGGTGTCACCGATGTACATGCCGGGGCGCTTGCGCACCGCTTCCAGGCCTTCAAGGATCTGGATCGAACCTTCACCGTAAGCCTCGGAAGCGCCTGCCTGGTGGGCATCAATGGTGGGCTGAAAGTTGGAGCTGTCGGCCTTGCCTTCGCCCGTGTGAACGGCATTTTCAGGGGTTTGGGCGGGCGTGTTTTCTTCGGTCATGGCGGAATCAGTGGGGTTTGAAAGGGACAGGGCAGCAGCGACTTAGATGCGCATTGGCATCACCACATACTTGAACGTGGTGTTGTCGGGAATGGTGAACAGCGCCGAGCTGTTGCCGTCGGAGAGTTCCAGCGTCACCATGTCTTGCGACATGTTGCTGAGGGCATCGATGAGGTAGGTCACGTTGAAGCCGATTTCGATGCTGTCACCGCCGTAGTCGATGTCAAGCTCGTCCACGGCTTCTTCCTGCTCGGCATTGTTGGCGGCCACACGCAGGGTGCCGGGGTCAATGTTGAGGCGCACACCCTTGAACTTTTCGCTGGTCAAAATGGCGGTACGCTGCAGCGTGGCCAGCAGCGCGCTGCGGCCCAGCGTGATGCTGTTTTTGTGGTTGCGCGGAATCACGCGGTTGTAGTCGGGGAACTTGCCCTCGACCAGTTTGGTGACGAATTCCATGCCGTCGAAGCTGAACTTGGCCTGGTTGTTGGCAAATTGCATCTCGATGGCGCCTTCGGCATCGGACAACAGACGTTGCAGTTCCAGCACGGTCTTGCGCGGCAGGATAACCTCTTGCTTGGGCACTTCGACGTCAAGCGTGGCGCTTGCAAACGCCAGCCGGTGGCCGTCGGTGGCCACCAGACTGAGCTGCTTGCCCTCAACCACAAACAAAATACCGTTGAGGTAATAACGAATGTCGTGCACCGCCATGGCAAACGACACCTGACTCAGCAAGGCCTTGAGTGTTTTTTGCGGCACGCTGAAGGCCGGGCCAAAGTTGGCCGACTCCTGCACCAGCGGAAAGTCTTCGGCAGGCATGGTTTGCAGCGTGAACTTGCTTTTTCCACCCTTGAGGATGAGTTTGGCGGCGCTGGATTCGAGCGACACCAACTGGTCGGACGGCATGGTACGCAAAATGTCAATCAGCTTGCGCGCCCCCACCGTGGTGGTGAAGTCACCGGTGTCACCACCCAGTTCGGCGGCCGTGCGAATCTGGATTTCCAGGTCGCTGGTGGTGAGTTGCAAGGCATCGCCCGTTTTGCGAATCAGCACGTTGGCCAAAATAGGCAAGGTATGGCGACGCTCAACAATGCCCGAGACCGCCTGCAAAACCGACAAAACCTTGTCCTGGGTGGCTTTTAAAACAATCATGTCTTCCTCTTGGGTTCAATGGCGAATAAGCTGGATCCCGATTGGCCCAGACCAGCTTGCGATAAATTGGCTATTTTCCCACTCATTTGCGTCAGCCTTTTGGCATCAACCTTTAAGTGTTTGTTCCAGCACGTGTAATTGCTGGTTGAGTTCAGTGACCTGCTGGCGCTCGGTGCCGATCTTGCGCACCGCGTGCAGCACCGTGGTGTGGTCACGTCCGCCAAACATTTCTCCGATTTCGGGCAGGCTTTTTTGCGTCAGTTCCTTGGCCAGGTACATGGCAATCTGGCGCGGCCGGGCAATACTGGCCGGCCGCTTCTTGGAATACATGTCGGCGATCTTGATTTTGTAGTAGTCCGCCACCGTTTTCTGGATGTTTTCTACCGAGATCTGGCGATTCTGAATAGACAGCAGGTCGCGCAGCGCCTCGCGCGCCAGCAGGATCGAGATTTCTTTTTGGTTGAAGCGTGAATACGCCAAAATTTTGCGCAAGGCGCCTTCGAGCTCGCGCACGTTGGAGCGCACGTTTTTGGCCACAAAAAAGGCCACTTCCTCGGGCATCACAATGCCCTCTGCCTGCGCCTTGTTGATCAAAATGGCGACCCGCATTTCAAGTTCGGGCGGCTCGATCGCCACGGTCAGGCCCGAATCAAAACGCGACACCAGGCGCTCATGAATGTCAGCCAGGCCCTTGGGGTAGGTGTCGCTGGTCATAACAATATGCGACTTTTTGGCCAGCAAGGCCTCAAAGGCGTTAAAAAACTCCTCTTGCGTGCGTTCCTTGTTGGCAAAAAACTGCACGTCATCGATCAACAGCAAATCCAGCGAGTGGTAGCGTTCCTTGAATTCATCAAACGCCTTGCGCTGGTAGGCTTTCACCACATCGGTGACGAACTGCTCGGCATGGATGTAAAGCACCTTGGCACTGCGGTGGTCGGCCATCAACTGGTTGCCCACCGCGTGCATCAAGTGGGTTTTGCCCAGGCCTACACCGCCATAAATGAACAGCGGGTTGTACAAATGACCCGGCATGCCGGCCACGTGCATGGCCGCCGCACGCGCCATGCGGTTGGCACTGCCTTCGACCAGGGTGTCAAACGTCAACGACGTGTTGAGTCGGCTTTTCAGGGGCTCGGCCGGGCGAAAGTGGTCGGCCTCAGCCAGCGTCTCCAACAGCACGGCAGCGCTCGCCGTCTTGGGTTCGGGTTTGCGTACCACAGCCTCCCGGGCGGCCAACGCCAGCTCGATCTGCACGGTTTGGCCGGTCAAGCGCTCCATGATCAAAGCCAGCTTGTGGCTGTATTGGGCCCGGATCCAATCCATTTTGAAACGGTTGGCAACAAAAATGGTGACCTTGGTCAGGTCGTCGGCCACCTGGGCTGTCAGTGGCTTGATCCAGGTCTGAAACTGTTGTTCGGGGAGATCCTGCGCCAGTTGATCAATACAGGCTTGCCAAAAATCTGTGCCGCCAGGGTCTGCTGCGGCTTGGGGTTGGGGGTTGGGTCCCAGGGTCATTGTGTGCTTGGTTTCTGTGGATAATTGTGATTTCTGACACCCTTGATTCTAATTTATCAAACAGTTATCCACACTACGGGTCTTCCCGTGATTTACCAACCTCTGAAAAGTTTGCGATAATCTGCGGTTTCGCCGGAACTGTTCGGGTGAAATTAACGTTGATGCCGCTGGCATATTCAATCAAACAGGGGCTGCTTGCCTCTGAAGCTTCTTAGGATTTCCGAAAATGAAACGCACTTACCAACCCTCCAAGATTCGTCGCGCCCGTACCCATGGCTTTTTGGTGCGCATGAAAACCCGTGGCGGTCGTGCCGTCATCAATGCGCGCCGCGCCAAAGGCCGCAAGCGTCTGGCCGTTTAATTTAACGCCTGGCGCAGTCTGCCCACGTTTGCCACAACGCTTGACTGATCTTGCAACGACTCAAAAGTCGGCGCCAATTTCAAGCCGTGCTGGCGGGGTCAACCCTGGCGCGTACGCCACACTTTGCACTGCACACTGTGGCGCTGAACGCTGATCCAGTGGACTTGGCAGCAAAACCACTGTTCAACGTGCCAGACGTGTGGCTCGGCGCGATGGTGCCCAAACGCTGGGCCAAACGCGCCGTGACCCGCAACGCACTGAAACGCCAGATCTACGCCGTGAGCGACCTATACCTGGCGCAATTGCCTGCGGCTGCTTATGTGGTTCGGCTGCGCAGTGGTTTTGACCGGGTGCAGTTCTTGAGCGCGAGCTCACAAGCCCTGAAACTGGCGGCACGCACTGAAATGCACCAGTTACTCGACCGGGCCACGCGCGTGCTGCCCGGTGCGTTCACGCAGGTAGCCGCATGATGGCGCGCTTACTGATTCTGCTGGTCAAGGGCTATCGGCTCTTTTTGAGTCCATGGCTGGGCTCATCGTGTCGTTTTGAGCCCACTTGCTCCGTTTATGGCTTGCAAGCCCTGCAACGTTTTGGTGCAGCCAAGGGCGGCTACCTGATGCTGCATCGCATCGGTCGTTGTCACCCCTGGTGTGACGGCGGACTCGATCCGGTGCCTGAGGCATCGGCCAAGGCTTCGGCCCATTTGTTTACCCGGTTGATTCCCTCTTCCACTCAAAAGAAATCCTCATGAACGATATCCGCCGCACCATCTTGTGGGTGATTTTTGGTTTTTCCCTGGTCATGTTGTGGGATCAATGGCAGGTGTACAACGGCCGCAAAGCCACGTTCTTCCCCGGCCCCACACCTGCCGTCGTGCAACCCCAAGGTCCAACGGGCGCGGCCAGCGTGCCCAGTAGCGTACCGGCTGCGGCCAGCAGCGTGGCAGGCGCCGAACAGATTGCCGGAGCGGTGCCAGCACAGGCAACACCGGTGACGGCACCCACCGTAGCGCGTGAGCGGGTCGAGGTCCAGACCGATGTGTTCAAGCTCACTTTTGACACCGAAGGCGGCTCGCTGGTCAAGGCCGAGATGCTCAAACACGCCGACATGGCAGACAAAAACCAGAACTTCATTTTGTTTGACGACAGCCAAGACCGTGTTTACCTGGCCCAGTCAGGCCTGATTGCCGGCGCGGGTGGCCCGGCACTGCCGACCCACAAGTCGGTGATGACGCTGGCCCCGGGCGAGCGCAGCCTGAAAGAGGGCAGCCAAAACCTGGAACTGCGATTTGAGTCGGCAGCGGTGGGTGGCGTTCAATTGGTCAAGACCTACACCCTGACACGCGGCAGTTACGTCGTCGCGGTCAAACACGAGGTGGTTAATGTCGGTGCCAGCGCTGTTGCGCCGCAGCTTTACCTGCAATTGGTGCGTGATGGTAACAAGCCACCGGGCGAGTCATCGTTTTATTTCACTTTTACCGGCCCGGCGGTTTACACCGATGCCCAAAAATACCAAAAAGTCGAGTTTTCCGACATTGAAAAAGGCAAGGTCGACATTGAAAAGTCGGCCCAAAATGGCTACGTGGCCATGGTGCAACATTACTTTGCCAGCGCCTGGCTGCTGGCAGACGGCATCAAACGCGACCTGTTCATGCGCAAGGTCGATACCAACTTGTACTCCGTGGGCATGATTGCCCCGCTGGAATCCATCGCGCCTGGTGCCCGCAAAACGGTAGTCACCACACTCTACGCCGGTCCGCAGGAAGAAAAAATCCTGGAAGCTTTGACGCCCGGGCTGGAACTGGTCAAGGATTATGGCTGGCTGACCATTCTGGCCAAACCGCTGTACTGGTTGCTGGACAAGCTGCACAGCTTCATCAGCAACTGGGGCTGGTCGATTGTGGCCCTGGTGCTGTTGCTCAAGGCGGCGTTTTACTGGCTCAACGCCAAGGCCTATTCAAGCATGGCCAAAATGAAGGCGGTGAACCCGCGCATCATGGAAATGCGTGAGCGCCTGAAAGACAACCCGCAGCAAATGCAGCAGGAAATGATGCGCATTTACCGCGAGGAAAAAGTCAACCCGATGGGCGGCTGCTTCCCGATCATGATCCAGATCCCGGTGTTTATTGCACTGTACTGGGTGCTGCTGGCCAGCGTCGAAATGCGCAACGCGCCCTGGATCGGCTGGATTCACGACTTGTCAAGCCCTGATCCGTTTTACATTTTGCCGATTGTCATGACCCTGACCACGGTGCTGCAGACCTCGCTCAATCCGGCACCGCCAGACCCCTTGCAAGCCAAGATGATGTGGTTCATGCCGCTGGCGTTCAGCGTGATGTTCTTCTTCTTCCCGGCCGGCTTGGTGCTGTACTGGATCACCAACAACGTGCTGTCGATTGCCCAGCAGTGGGTCATCAACACCCGCATGGGTGTGCCGCCGAAGTTTCATTTGCCGAAATTCTGAAACCTTGTGGGACAGACCAAAGCTACACGCAGTGAGCTTGCCACGCCACAGTGACCCGATCGTGGCCATTGCCACGGCGCCGGGTCGGGGTGCGGTGGGCATGGTGCGTGTCAGTGGCCGCGGCCTGAATGACCTGGTGCTGGCCCTGTGCGGGCGCACCCTTAAGCCCCGCGAAGCCAGTTACACCCCTTTTCTGGACGCCACCGGCCTGGCCATCGACCATGGTCTGGCGCTTTATTTTGTGGCACCACATTCCTTCACCGGCGAAGAGGTGCTGGAACTGCAAGCCCACGGCGGGCCGGTGGTATTGCAATTACTGCTGGCGCGCTGCCTGCAGGCGGGCGCCGAGCCCGGCGCAGGCGGCGCACCCCGGCTCGCGCATCTGCGGGTGGCGCTGCCGGGTGAGTTTTCCGAGCGTGCTTTTCTCAATGACAAGATCGATCTGGCCCAGGCCGAAGCCATTGCCGACCTGATTGATGCCAGCACTGAAGCCGCTGCACGCAGCGCCAGTCGTTCGCTGGCGGGGGCCTTTTCGCAGGAAATTCACCAATTACGCGATGCCCTGATTCATTTGCGTATGCTGGTCGAGGCGACGCTGGATTTCCCCGAAGAAGACATCGATTTTTTGCGCCAGGCCGATGCGCAAGGGCAGCTTGACCGGCTGGAACAAAGCCTTGCCTCAGTGATGGCCCGCGCACAACAGGGTTCGCTGCTGCGCGAAGGCATCAAGGTGGTGATTGCCGGCCAGCCCAACGCCGGCAAGTCGTCGCTGCTCAACGCCCTGGCCGGCGCCGAGCTGGCCATCGTCACCGCCATCCCGGGCACCACCCGCGACAAAGTGCAGCAGACCATCCAAATTGAAGGCGTGCCGGTGCATGTGATTGACACCGCCGGGCTGCGCGAAAGCGAGGACGAGGTTGAAAAAATTGGCATCGAACACGCCTGGGAAGCCATTGCGCACGCCGATGCGGTGCTGTTCCTGCACGATTTGACACGCGTCGACCAGGCGGCCTACCAGGCGAATGATGCGGCGATTGCCCAAACCATTGGCCAAAAACTTCCAAAGCAGGTGCCGGTGATCGAGGTCTGGAACAAGCTGGATGCCGCCACGGCACCTGGCCTGCCCAACGGATTGCAGCTGTCCGCCAAAACCGGGGCGGGGCTCGACGCGCTGCGCCATAAGCTGCTCCAGGTGGCAGGCTGGCAATCGGGCTCAGAAGGTATTTTCATGGCCCGCGAGCGCCATGTGCAGGCTTTGCAACAGACCCAGGGCCACCTGGGTTGGGCGCAAATACATCTGACAGCCCAAGCGCAAGCGCTGGATCTGCTGGCTGAAGAACTGCGCCTGGCGCAAAACGCCCTGAGTGAGATTACCGGTGAGTTCACGTCCGACGATTTGCTCGGCGTGATTTTTTCAAGTTTTTGTATCGGCAAATAAACTGGCTGGAGGGCGCAGCGGCGCATCCAGCAGGGCGCTGGCGCGCCGACCGCGTTCGCCTAGAAAAAATTCCTTGATGAACAGGTGTGGCTGTACCATCACCTCGGCGGCGCTGCCACTCGCCACAATGTGCCGATCTGCCACCACGGCGATGCGGGTGGACAGCTCCAGCAGCGTGTCAAGGTCGTGTGTAACCATGACCACGGTCAGGCCAAGTTCCTGGTGCAACGACTGCAGCAGTGCACAAAACTCGTCGGCGCTGCCGGGGTCCAGGCCAGCGGTTGGCTCGTCGAGCAGCAACAGTGGCGGGTCCATGATCAGGGCGCGCGCCAGTGCCGCCCGTTTGACCATGCCGCCCGACAAATCAGCCGGCATCTTGTGCGCCGCGGTCGGGTCCAACCCGACCATGCGCAGCTTGACCATGGCGACATCCAAAATCAGGTCATTGGGCAGGGTTTTAAGTTCGCGCAGGGCAAACGCAATGTTGTCGAGCACGCTGAAGGCCGAGAACAGGGCACCATGCTGAAATAACATGCCGACCCGGCTGGCCGCACCTTCGCGCCCCATGCTGGACGCGGCCTCGCCCAAGACCTTGACGCTGCCGCGCGCCGGCACGGCCAGCCCCAGCATCTGGCGCAGCAGCACGGTTTTGCCACTGCCGGAGCCGCCCACAATCGACACCAGCTCGCCCGCCTCAATGCGCAGATTCAGGTCCTGATGGATCACCACGTCGCGCCCGGCCTCGTGAAACACGGACCACAATTTGTCAATTTCAACCACGGGTGGCGTCATAAACCAACATTCTTGAAAACCACGGCAAACACCGCATCCACCAGCAGCACCACCGTGATGGCCGTGACCACCGAGGCGGTGGTGCCCTGCCCCAGGCTCTCGGTGTTGGGCTTGACGCGCAAGCCGTAGTGGCAGCCAATCAGCGCAATCAGCAAGCCAAACACCACCGACTTGCCCAGGGCCAGCCACAGGTTGCTGATGGCCACGGCGCGCGGCAAGGTGGCAAAAAAATACGCGGGTGTCACACCCAACACCACGTCGGCGGCCAGCATGCCGCCCAGCAGCGCGGCCAACGTGGTCCAGATGCTGATCAAGGGCATGGCAATGGCCATGGCGATGGCGCGCGGCAGCACCAGCCGATAACCCTGGGCAATGCCCATGACACGCATGGCGTCGAGCTCTTCGGTGACGCGCATCACGCCAATTTGTGCGGTGATGGCCGAGCCCGAACGCCCGGCAATCAAAATTGCCGCCAGCATCGGGCCCAGTTCACGAATGATCGACAGGCCCAGAATATTGACAATAAAAGTGTCAGCACCAAACAGGCGCAACTGGCGCGACATCAGGTAGGCCAGCACCACCCCAATGGTAAAACCGACCAACGCCGTCACCGGCAAGGCGCGGGCGCCGATCCGGAACAGGTGACCCGAGACGTCACGCCACGGCCCGCGCTGGGGCGCGCGCAACAGCGCCATGACATCGAGCAGCAGTTGGCCCAACAGCGCCAACAGCGCCACAAGGTGATCCCAGAGCAGCCAGAGTTGCTCACCCAGGCGCAAAAAAAATTGCCAGGCCGTACGGCGGGCCGGCTTGACAGCAGGTGCCGTAAAACGCGCTACCCGCTCCAGCATGACGCGCTGACCGGGCCGCCATTGCAGTTGTGCCGGCTGTTGGTGGCCCCATGTGTTCCACAGCAACTGTGCGCCGGTGTGGTCGAGCCGGGAAATGGCGCGCAAATCCCAAGTCACGGCACCCTGGGTGGCCACATCAGCCAAACCCTGGCTGATGTGGCTCCAGGTGGCCGATTCGGCCAGGCGCGCCGCGCTCCAACAACCGCCCAGCACCACGCATGGCGCACCATCGGGGGTGGTTTGCAGGGTCAGCGTGGGGACGACATCGGGCATGGTGTACGGAAAGAGTGTGGAATGGTAACGGCAACGCGATGGGTGGTTGGTTTTTCGACTTTCTTCGCGACATGCGGCAAAATGCCTGCAGAGACAAAGCGCCCGCGTGCGCTGTGACCACAAATATCAGAAAGTGATTCGCCATGAGCACATCCTATGACTACATCATCATCGGCGCGGGCACCGCCGGCTGCCTGCTGGCCAACCGTTTGTCGCAAGATACGTCCAAACGCGTGCTGTTGATCGAGGCGGGTCGCGCCGACAACTACCACTGGATTCACATCCCGGTGGGTTACCTGTATTGCATTGGCAATGAGCGCACCGACTGGCTGTACAAGACCGAGCCCGATGTCGGCCTGAACGGCCGCAGCCTGCGCTACCCGCGCGGCAAGGTGCTGGGCGGCTGCAGCAGCATCAACGGCATGATTTACATGCGCGGCCAGGCACGCGACTACGACGCCTGGGCGCAGCTGACCGGCGACAAGGCCTGGGGCTGGCAGAACAGCCTGCCCGACTTCATGGCCCATGAAAGCCATTACCGGCTCGATGGTGCGCCTGCCAGTCAAAACCCGGGCCAGTTGGGTCAGTTCAGCCAGTTTCACGGCACAGGCGGAGAGTGGCGGGTAGAGAAACAGCGCCTGCGCTGGGACGTGCTTGATGCCTTTGCCCGGGCCGCACAACAGGCCGGAATTCCCGCCACCGACGACTTTAATCAGGGTGACAACGAAGGAGTGGGTTATTTTGAGGTCAACCAGCGCAGCGGCTGGCGCTGGAACACCGCCAAGGCCTTTTTACGCCCCACCTGTGTGAGCCGCCCCAACTTCACGCTCTGGACCTCGGCCCAGGTGGTCAAACTCGCCATCGAAGCGCAAGCCAACGGACAGTTGCGCTGCACCGGTGTCGAGGTGCAGACGCCCAACGGCCGGGTCAACGCGCAGGCCCGCGGCGAGGTCATTTTGAGCGCCGGCAGCATTGGCTCGCCGCAGATTTTGCAACTCTCCGGCATCGGCCCGGGCACCTTATTACAGCAGCACGGCGTCAAAGTAGTGCATGACGCGCCCGGCGTGGGCGCGAACCTGCAGGACCATCTGCAGATTCGCTCAGTCTACAAGGTGCAGGACGTCAAGACCCTCAACGTGCAGGCCAATTCGCTCTGGGGCAAGGCCATGATCGGGCTGGAATATGCGCTCAAGCGCAGCGGTCCAATGAGCATGGCGCCAAGCCAGCTGGGCGCTTTTACTCGCAGCGACCCGAGCCAGCCCTACCCCAACGTCGAGTACCACGTGCAGCCACTCAGCCTGGAAGCCTTTGGCGAGCCGCTGCACAGCTTTCCGGCGTTCACTGCCAGCGTGTGCAACCTCAACCCCAGCAGCCGGGGCAGCGTGCAGATCAAGTCGCCTGACTTCTCGGTGGCGCCCGCCATTGCACCCAACTACCTGAGCACCGAGTCGGACCGCAAGGTGGCGGCTGATTCATTGCGCCTGACCCGCGCCATCGTGGCGCAACCGGCACTGGCCAGGTACCAGCCGCAAGAGTTCAAGCCCGGTGTGCAGTACCAGAGCGACGACGACCTGGCGCGCCTGGCCGGCGACATTGCCACCACCATTTTTCATCCGGTGGGCACCACCAAAATGGGCCGCGCGGATGACCCGCTGGCCGTGCTTGACGCGCACCTTCGGGTGCGTGGACCGGGCGGTGTGATTGCGGGCTTGCGTGTGGTGGATGCCGGTGCCATGCCCATCATCACCAGTGGCAACACCAATTCGCCCACCCTGATGATGGCCGAAAAGGCGGCACGCTGGATCAGCGCGGGGGTGTGACGGACCGATGCACCGAAATAGTCCTGGCCTAGGGTAATTCCTGATGGCACTGCACCGGATTGGCGCCTACAGTCGCACCCATCGCTTGATAGAAATGTGCTGATTCAAGCGAAAGGCCCCAGGAGATCATGCCCGCAAGGGTCGAAAAACAAACAGAAACAAGGCACCGGCAAACCCGGTGCCTTTTTCATTTGGATCGACAATGCAGCCATGGAATTGCTCATTGTCTCTGTTGCCTCCCTCTTTGCCGGTTTTGTCGATTCCATTGTCGGTGGTGGCGGACTGATTCTGGTTCCCGCCCTGTTTGCCGCCTTTCCCAATGCGCATCCAGCCACGTTGTTCGGTACAAATAAAGGTGCCTCGGTGTGGGGCACGGCCATGGCCACCTGGCAATACAGCCAAAAAGTCCAGATGCGATGGGCCGCCCTGCTGCCAGCGGCGGGCGCGGGACTGCTGGCCTCTTTTGCCGGAGCCTGGCTGGTCACCGTGGTGTCACCCGAATTCTTGCGCAAGGTCTTGCCTTTTGTCTTGCTGATGGTGTTGCTCTATACCCTGGCCAAAAAGGAACTCGGCCGCACCCATGCCCCGAACTATTCGGGCGTGCAGGAACAGCTCATCGCCGCCGGGATCGGCGCCGTGATTGGCTTCTACGATGGTTTTTTTGGGCCGGGCACCGGCAGTTTCCTGGTGTTTTTGTTTGTACGCCTGCTGGGTTACGACTTTTTAAGCGCATCGGCGGCCGCCAAGCTGGTCAACACCGCCACCAACGTGTCAGCACTGGCACTGTTCATCGCCACGGGCCACATCTGGTGGCACTTTGTGCTCGCCATGGCGCTGGCCAATGTGATCGGCAGTCTGTTGGGCACCCGGCTGGCGCTCAAGCATGGCACTGGTTTTGTGCGGGTCGTATTTTTGCTGGTGGTGAGTGCGCTGATCCTCAAGACCAGTTATGACGCGTTTGTGCGCTGAACCTGCCAGGGCTTGCCTCAGTGCGGGGTAACCACCGGAGCTGAAGCGGGTGCGGCTACGGCGGCAGGGGCTGATGCGGCGGCTTGCGCGCCACGCGGCCAGGGCACGTCTGCGGCCAGCCGCGGTTGGCCCACGGGCGCAGATGCCACGCCCTTGCGAACCAGGGCCAGGTCCTCCTCGTTGGGGTATTGACCCAGCAACCAGTAGTCGAACGCACGCCGGGCCATCGGAGCGGCAGAGACCGAACCAAAACCAGCGTTTTCAACAATCACGGCAATTGCCATTTTGGGATCTTCGGCCGGCGCAAAGGCAATGTAGAGCGCGTGGTCGCGCTGGCGCTCTTCCATCCGCGATGCGTTGTATTTTTCATTTTTACCAAGCGACACGGCCTGCGCGGTACCGGTTTTACCGCCGCTGAGGTAACCGGCGCCGGCAAACACGCGACGCGAGGTTCCCTCTTGGGTCACGCCCACCATGGCACGGCGAATGGTATCCAGATGTTCCGTCTTAAAGCCCAGGTTTTCTGCCGGCTGGGCTGGCACCGGCACCTTGATCTGGGTACTGGCGTCTTGTGTCGCCAGTACCAGTTGGGGCGGGTGTTTGACGCCATTATTGGCGACGATAGCAGTCGCCTGCGCCAACTGCAGCATGGTGAAACTGTTGTAGCCCTGACCAATCCCCAACGAAATGGTCTCACCTGCGTACCAGCGCTGCTGCTCCTGGCGTTTAAAGTAATTGCGTTTCCATTCCTGGTTGGGCAACACACCGCGCACCTCGCCATGGATGTCAATGCCGGTGAGCTGACCAAAACCCAACGGCTTCATGAAGTCGTGCATGGCCTCGACACCCAACTCGTTGGCCAGCGAATAAAAGTAAACGTTGCTCGACTCAACAATCGCGCGGTGCATGTCCATGATGCCGCCACGCTCGTTTTCGGGACTACCAAAGCGGTGGCCGCCAAACATGAAAAATCCGGGGTCGTTGATCTGCATGCTGGCCGAGCGCTTACCCGTACTCAAGGCCGCCAGGGCCAAAAAAGGCTTGTAAGTGGAGCCCGGCGGGTAGGTGCCGCGCAACGCCCGGTTCAACAGGGGTTTGTCGATCGACTCGTTGAGCCCCTGCCAGCTTTCCTGGTCAATGCCTTCGACAAACAGATTGGGGTCAAACGTGGGCTTGCTGACAAAAGCCAGCACCTCGCCTGATTTGGGATCCATCGCCACCAGCGCGCCGCGACGCTCACCAAACATGTCTTCAACCAGTTGCTGCAATTTGATGTCAATGGACAGCTTGATGGTGTGCCCCGGGGTCGAGGACTGACTGGACAGGCGCCGCGTGGCGCGGCCGCCAGCGGAGGTCTCCATGGCATCAATGCCGGTGACGCCGTGTAATTGGGCCTCAAAACTCTGCTCCACACCGAGCTTGCCGATGTACTCTGTTCCGCGGTAATTGGCGGCGTCTTCCGATTCTTCGAGTTTTTCTTTTTCCGCCGTGTTGATGCGCCCGATGTAGCCGATCACATGGCTGGCCAACTCACCGTAGGGGTAGCTGCGAAACAGCCGCGCCTTGATGTCGACACCGGGAAAGCGGTAGCGCTGCGCGGCAAAGCGCGCCACTTCTTCGTCGGTCAATCGGCTGCGCAATGGGATGGATTCAAAGCTCTTGCCCTCCTCGCGCAGTTTTTTAAAGCGACGACGGTCACGTGGAGTGATCTCAAGAATGTGCGCCAGTTCGTCAATGGTTTGTGCCAGATCGGGCACTTTGGCCGGCGTGATTTCCAGTGTGTAAGCCGAATAATTGGTGGCCAGCACAATGCCGTTGCGGTCCAGGATCAGGCCACGGTTGGGCACAATCGGCAGAATCGCTGTGCGGTTATTTTCGGCCTGGGCACGCAAATCGTCATGGCGCAGCACCTGCAAGTAATACAGACGCGTGGCCAACAGGCCAAAACACACCAGCACCACCAGACTGGCGACCAGCACCCGCAGACGAAAGCGCGCCAGTTCAAGTTGGACATTGCGGATGATTTTCATGCGCGCTTTACCAGGAGGGCGTCACCAGGGCAGTCACAGCGGCCGATTGGCATCCGGGTTGGGGGCACGTTTTTGCGGCAGCAACAGCACCACGCTGATGACCGGCCACAGCAGTACTTCCAGTGCCGGTGCCAGCAGCATTGACCAGCCGGGGAAGCCCCCCCCGGCAAGCAAGCGTACCAGCAAGGCCAGCGCATGCGCCGCCACAAACAGCGGTAACACCTGCACCGCTTGTGATGGCACACTGAACCACAGCAGGCGGCGGTGGATGGCGATAGCCAGAAAACTCAAGACGGTATAAGCCAGGGCGTGCTGCCCAAGGAGCGCACTTTGGTGCACATCCATCGCCAAACCCAGGACAAAGGCCGCACTCATGCCCACGCGGTGCGGCTGATGAATGGTCCAGAACACCAGCACCAGCGCCAGCAGGTCGGGCAGCCAGGCCGCGCGCCCCGAGAACCCCATATTGAGCAGCATATTGATGCTCAAGGCCGCCAGCAAGCTGGTCCAGATAAAAAGTGAACTGGCTGGCAGCAACAATTGCTGACCCCGTGGCATGATCATGGCACACCCCTTGCGCTGCCCATTGCTGGGGCCAGCTCAACCATCGGTCTGGCCGGTAGTTGTGCCGCCAGCGGCTGCAGCACCAGCACATGCAGACTGCCGTCCAGACGTGCAACGGGCTGGGCCGTGATGCGGGCAAATGCCGAATCGGCCCGGCGTTCTATTTTTAACACGCGCCCGACCTGCAAGCCGGGCGGGTAGATACCGTCCACACCACTGGTGGTCAGCAAATCGCCGACAGCCATGTCCACGTTGGCATCCATGTAGCGTAACTCCAGCATGCCGCTGCGCAGGCTGGAGTTGCCAAAGGCCAGACCCCGGGCACCGGTCCGTGCGTTGAGTACCGGGATCGCCTGATTGGGGTCGGTGATCAGGGTGACTTCGCTCACCGAGGCATAAACCCGGGTCACCTGGCCCAGCACACCGGCATCGTCGAGCACGGGGGCGCCTGCTGCCACCGCCGCCTGAGCGCCCTTGTCAAGAATGACTTTACGGGTGTAGGGATCGGCCGCGTCATACAGCACTTGAGCCGCCAGCGCAGGCGCGTTGATACGCGCGCGCATCTCAAGCAAAGCACGCAAGCGCACGTTCTCAATCGTGAGTTGCTCCACTTGCTGGGCGCGCTGGGACTGCAAACCAAGTTGGTACTTGGCAGCGGCTTCCTTGAGCTGGGAATGGGTAAGGGTTTCAAAATAACTGCTGCCGTCACGCGCCCAAACGATGGGCCGCATCACCACCCATTGCACCGGGTAGAGCGCGGTGGCAATGACGCCGCGCAGGGGTTGGGTAAACCGATAGCGCACATCGGCCACCATCAGCAGCAACGCCAAAGCGCTGAAAAAAATCAACTTGGACAGTGCCGACGGGCCCTGCCTGAAAAATGGCGGTGGCGCGCCGTCCAGCGTACCAAGTGGCATCGCTGTGCTGGTCCGGTTATTCGCTGGTAAAAATGGAGCCCAGGCGTTCCATCTGCTCCAAAGCAATGCCGCAACCGCGCACCACGCAGGTCAGCGGGTCTTCGGCGACCAGCACCGGCAGGCCGGTTTCTTCGGCCAGCAGGCGGTCCAGGTCACGCAGCAAGGCGCCGCCACCGGTCAGCATCATGCCGCGGTCGGCGATGTCGGCACCCAATTCAGGCGGGGTTTGTTCCAGCGCATTTTTGACCGCTGACACGATGTTGTTGATCGGGTCGGTCAGGGCTTCGAGGATCTCGTTGCTGGAAATGGTAAAGCTGCGCGGCACGCCTTCCGAGAGGTTGCGACCACGGACCTCCATCTCGCGCACTTCGCTGCCCGGAAAGGCCGAGCCAATGTTCTTTTTGATGGCTTCGGCGGTGGGTTCACCAATGAGCATGCCGTAGTTGCGACGGATGTAGTTGATGATGGCCTCATCAAAACGGTCGCCCCCCACGCGCACACTGCCCTTGTACACCATGCCGCCCAGCGAAATGACACCCACTTCCGTGGTGCCCCCGCCAATATCCACCACCATGGAGCCCTGCGCCTCTGACACTGGCAAACCAGCGCCAATGGCGGCTGCCATGGGTTCTTCGATCAGATAAACGTCGCTGGCACCGGCACCCAACGCACTTTCACGGATAGCGCGGCGCTCCACTTGCGTTGAACCACACGGCACACAAATGATAATGCGCGGGCTGGGGCGAAAGATTGAGCGCGGGTGCACCATCTTGATGAACTGCTTGAGCATCTGCTCGGTGACCGTGAAGTCGGCAATCACGCCATCTTTCATGGGCCGAATGGCTTCGATGTTGCCCGGCACTTTGCCCAGCATGGCCTTGGCCTCCTTGCCGACCGCCTGAATTGTCTTTTTACCCTGCGGGCCGCCTTCGTGGCGAATGGCAACCACCGAGGGTTCGTCCAGCACAATGCCCTTGTCGCGCACGTAAATCAGGGTGTTGGCGGTGCCAAGGTCAATGGCGAGGTCAGTTGAAAAATACTGACGAAATGTTCCAAACATGGATTAATCCTTTTGGGCACATGGGGCGCTTCGGCCCGCATGTCACCGGGTAACGGGTTCAAAATGGGTGATAGTTTGGCTAAAAACCGCGCTGGGGCGCGTGGCTGCTCAGGGGATGGATAATACCCTATTGCCTGTGCATAACTCCTGAGCGCGTTGCGCTTTGACCTTGTTTTACACCCTGTTTCGATTGAACATCCATGTCACTTTCTCTTGCTGATATTGACCGTTTGGCGCATCTGGCCCGACTGGGCCTGGGCTCAGACGAGCGCAACCGCCTGTGCACCCAACTCAATGATTTTTTTGGCATTGTGGAAAAAATGCGCGCGGTGGACACCAGCGACATCATTCCTTTGGCCCACCCCGTGGAAATCATGGGTGATGTGGCGTTGCGCCTGCGCGACGACATCGCCAGCGAACCCAACCAGCGCGAAGCCAACCAACGCAATGCGCCAGCGCTTGAGTCCGGCCTGTTTCTGGTGCCCCGGGTGATCGAATAATCAAGAACAAAACTTTTCATCATGACGCAAATTTCCTCTGATCTGCATGATCTGACGGTGGCCCAACTGGCCACGCTTTTACGCGAGCGCAAGGTCTCTGCGCTAGAGACAGCCGAGCATTTTCTGGCCCGTGTCGCCGCGCACACCGAATTCGGCGCTTTTCTTGACCTGCAGACGGATGTCACGCTGGCCCAAGCGCGTTCCGCCGATGCCCGCCTGGCCGCCGGCAACGCCGGGCCCCTGAATGGCGTGCCACTGGCACACAAAGACATCTTTGTGACGCGTGATTTCGCCACCACGGCAGGCTCCAAAATGCTCAAAGGCTACCAGTCGCCGTTTGACGCCACGGTGGTGGCCAAGCTGGGCGCGGGCGTGCCGGGCGGCGCCATCGGTGCAGGTATGGTGACCCTGGGCAAGCTCAATTGCGACGAATTTGCCATGGGCTCAGCCAATGAAAACTCGGCCTATGGGCCGGTCAAAAATCCCTGGGACCTGTCCTGCACACCGGGTGGCTCCTCGGGTGGCAGCGCTGCCGCTGTGGCCGCGCGCCTGACACCGGCCGCCACCGGCACCGACACCGGTGGCTCGATCCGCCAACCGGCTTCTTTTTGCGGCGTCACCGGCATCAAACCGACCTATGGCCGGGCCTCGCGTTATGGCATGGTGGCCTTTGCTTCCAGCCTGGATCAGGCCGGGCCACTGGCGCGCAGCGCCGAAGACTGCGCCCTACTGCTGAGCGCCATGTGCGGCCCCGACCCTGACCGCGACGCCACCTCACTTGACGTGCCCACTGAGGACTTCACGCGCAACCTTACCGCCGACCTGACCGGGCTGCGCATTGGCATTCCGGCCGAGTTTTTTGGCGAAGGCCTGGCGTCCGACGTGCGCGCTGCGGTCGATGCAGCCCTGAAGGAATTCGAACGACTCGGCGCCAAGCTGGTGCCCATTTCGCTGCCCCGAACCGAGCTGTCGATTCCGGTGTACTACATCATTGCGCCCGCCGAGGCGTCGAGCAACCTGAGTCGGTTTGACGGTGTCAAGTTCGGCTTTCGGGCCAAGCAATACACCGACCTCAACGACATGTACCTGCAAACCCGGGCGCAGGGTTTTGGCGACGAGGTGAAGCGCCGCATCATGATCGGCACCTATGTGCTGAGCCACGGCTACTACGATGCCTACTACCTGCAGGCGCAAAAAATCCGGCGCATGATTGCTGACGACTTTCAGCAGGCGTTCAAGCTGTGTGACGTGATTGCAGGGCCGGTGGCACCCACCGTGGCCTGGAAGCTCGGCGGCCACAGTGACCCTCTGACCGACTACCTGGCCGACATCTTTACCTTGCCCGGCTCCCTGGCCGGTCTGCCAGGCATGAGTCTACCGGTGGGTTTTGGCGCCGGGAAGATGCCGGTGGGCATGCAGCTGATAAGCAACTACCTGACCGAGTCGCGCCTGCTGAACGTGGCGCACCGCTTCCAACAAGCCACCGACTGGCATACGGCCAAACCCGCTGATTCGGCGCAAGGAATTTATAGATGAACACCCCTGAGCAACAAACAAAACCCGCAGACCCGTCCTTGCTGATCATGGGCTTTGAGGTCGTGATCGGCTTCGAGACCCACGCCCAGCTCTCCACCCAGTCCAAGATTTTCAGCCGCGCGCCCACAGCTTTTGGCGCCGAGCCCAACACCCAGGCCTGCGCCGTGGACCTGGCCCTACCCGGCACCCTGCCGGTCATGAACAAGGGCGCGGTGGAACGCGCCATTGAATTCGGCCTGGCCGTGGGCTCGCACATAGCTGAGCGCAGCATTTTTGCCCGCAAAAACTACTTCTACCCCGACTTGCCCAAGGGCTACCAGATCAGCCAGTTCGAAATACCGGTGGTGCAAGGCGGCGCCGTTGAGTTTTACCTGGGTGACGAGAAAAAATCGGTGCGCCTGGTACGTGCCCACCTCGAAGAAGACGCGGGTAAATCACTGCACGAAGACTTCATTGGCCAGACCGGCATCGACCTGAACCGGGCCGGCACACCGCTGCTGGAAATCGTGACAGAGCCCGACATGCGCTCCAGTCTAGAGGCTGTGGCCTACGCCAAGGAACTCCACAAAATTGTGACCTGGATCGGCATTTGTGACGGCAACATGCAGGAAGGCTCGTTCCGCTGTGACGCCAATGTGTCAGTGCGCAAGCCAGGTGCCGAGTTGGGCACGCGCCGCGAGATCAAGAATCTGAACAGTTTCAAGTTCATGCAGCAGGCCATCGATTACGAGATTCGCTGGCAGATTGAAGAGCTCGAAGACGGCCGCGCCATCCAGCAGGCCACCGTGCTGTTCAATCCGGACACGGGTGAGACGCGCGCCATGCGCTCCAAAGAAGACGCCGCCGATTACCGCTATTTCCCCGACCCCGATCTGCCACCGCTGGTGATTGCGCCCGAGTGGGTGGAACGGGTGCGCGCCGCGATGACCGAGCTGCCACGGGTGATGGCGCAGCGTTTTGTGACCCACTATGGCCTGTCGGACTATGACGCGACGACGCTGACACAAAGCCGCGAGGTGGCAGCCTATTTTGAAGCCGCCGCCCAGGCTTGCGGCCAACCCAAACTGGTGGGTAACTGGATCATGGGCGAGGTCTCGCGCCGGCTCAACCTGGCTGAGGCCGATATCAGCGCCTGCCCCGTCACCCCGGCCCAGTTGGCGCAACTGGTGACGCGAATCCAGGACGGCACTATCTCCAACAACGCCGCACGCCAAGTGCTTGATGCGTTGTGGTCAGAACCGCAGGGCACGGTTGACGCCGCCATCGAGGCCAAGGGCCTCAAACAGATGAACGACACCAGCGCTTTAGAAAAAATCGTCGACGCCGTGCTGGCGGCCAATCCAAAAAATGTGGCCGAGTTCCGTGCCGGCAATGCCAAGGCGCTCAACGCGCTGGTGGGGCAAATCATGAAAGGCAGTCAGGGCAAGGCCAATCCGCAGCAAGTGAATGCTTTGCTGTTGCAAAAGTTAGCTTGATGGCTGAACCATCCCGGATTGCGCCACGCGTCATCCGGGCGACCCAATTGGGCGCTGAATTAACGTGATGTGCCGACAGGCTCGTCAGAAAGTTCTGCTCGCCAAAGTGATTCAAGGCGTTTGAGTTCCTCGTCAAAATGCGCATTGACCCGTTTGACCTCATTGTCTTGTTCAACAACAAAACGTTCTTGCGCGGCCAGGGTTTGCGACAGTTCCTTGATCTGCCGTTGCAGTTTGACCGGTGCCTTGCCTGGATTCTTGGCGTAGAAAGCCATTTCATCGCTTAAGTTGACGCGCTCAGCCAGCAGCTCGGTCACCCGCGTGGTGGCAATTTGTTTGACCAGCGCCACCTGGGCCAGCGCTTCGGCCCGGTCTTTTTGGTGCGCCGCCTGATTTGGATACCGAGCCAAAAGCGCCCGCCTCAAGCTTCTTTCTTCGTCTTTCCTGACGCGCTCTTTTTGCTCGGCCCTGAGCCTGGCTTCAGATTGACTTTGCTCATAAGGCGTCAACACCGGCCCAATCCTGGCTTTGACAGTGCCACTGGGGTTAAGAATGATCTGCTCCCGGTCACTGCAGGCGACGATGGGGCGGTCCGACGTGAGCTTGCGCCCCTTGGCATCAATGCAGGTATAGATCTGGGGGGTGGGTTCAAGCGCGGCTGTTTGCGCAAACAGCAGGACACCAGGCGCCGCCATCAATAGCCCAAGGACTGCAGCCAGAAACCAGGAGCGGCGCGGCATTACGAACATGATGTGGCCGCGCTCACGCCGTAGCGTTCGCGGTAAGCTTGCACACGCCGGTGCGCATCAGCCAAGCCCGGCACCTGATGCTGCGCCAGGTAATGCAGCAGATCTTCCAGCCGGGCAATGGCGCACACCTGCAAACCCAACTGCTGTTGCACATACTGCACCGCGCTGTGATCAACGTCCAGCCCGTTTTCAGTGGCTTTTTCCTGCCGGTCCAGGGCAATCACAACGGCGTGGGCCTGGGCACCTGCCGCCTGGATCAGGGCAATGGATTCACGCACGGCGGTGCCCGCCGACATCACGTCGTCCACAATCAACACCCGGCCTTGCAGTTGCGCGCCGACCAGGCTGCCCCCTTCGCCGTGGTCCTTGGCCTCTTTGCGGTTATAGGCAAACGGCACGTTGTGGCCCAGGCGCGCCAGTTCCACGGCCAAGGCCGCACCCAAGGGAATACCTTTGTAGGCCGGGCCAAAAATCATGTCAAATTCAACGCCGCTGCCGAGCAGGCTCTGCGCATAAAATTGCGCCAACCGACCCAGCTTGGCGCCATCGTCAAACAGGCCGGCATTGAAAAAATAGGGGCTCAATCGCCCGGCTTTGGTTTTGAACTCGCCAAAGCGCAACACCCCACAATCTACCGCAAACTGAACAAATTCAAATGCCAACGCATCCTGACCTGGAATCTGTATAGTTTGGGGTTCATTACGCTCTGCCATGAAAAATTCCTTGTTCAAATTAACCAGCCTGAACCTCAATGGTATTCGCTCTGCCAGCAGCAAAGGCTTGCAGGCCTGGTTTCAACAAACGGCACCTGATTGTATTTGTGTACAAGAAGTCAAAGCACAAGCCGATGATGTGATGGGGCGATTTGACCAAATGGCCGAGCTGCGGGGCTATTTTCACTTTGCGGCAAAAAAGGGCTACTCTGGCGTGGGCATCTACAGTCGCCAGGAGCCCACCGAGGTCATTGTCGGCTTTGGCGAGCCAGAATTTGACGCCGAAGGACGTTATGTTGAGCTGCGCTTTGACAGCCCGGACGTGAAACGCTCCATCATCAGTTGTTATTTTCCCAGCGGCTCATCGGGCGAAGACCGGCAACAGGCCAAGTTCAGGTTTCTCGAAGCGATCTACCCGCACCTTCAGCGCCTGAAGCTTGAGCGTGAGTTTGTGTTGTGCGGTGATGTCAACATCGCCCACCAGGCCATTGACCTGAAAAACTGGAAAAGCAATCAAAAGAATTCCGGCTTTTTGCCTGAAGAGCGGGCCTGGATGACCAAGCTGCTCAGTGATGGCGGTTTGGTGGACGTGTACCGCCAACTCCACCCGACCACCACGGACGAGGCCTACACCTGGTGGAGCAACCGCGGCCAAGCCTATGCCAAAAATGTCGGCTGGCGGCTGGACTACCATTTGGCCACGCCCGCCTGGGCGGCGCGGGCACGTCAGGTTGCCATTTACAAAGATGAAAAGTTTTCGGATCATGCGCCGATCACCATTGCGTACGACTTCAAACTGTAATGGCAATCAAATGCGCGTATGCCCAAAACATATCATCCATGATCAGCCTGAAACACCGTCCACGATGAGCTGAAATGCGCTGTCCTATTGATTCGGCATGGGGGCATTTGCTGGATCAACGTCGCACCGTGACCTGGCTCACCAGCACGCTGCCTATGGTCAACATCATTTTTACAGCCATCACCCTACATCTGGGCGCCACCTAGTTTGGCTACAGTTTTGCCATGGCAATGTTGTCCACGGGGATGGCTGGCTTATGGGTGCTCAACAGGAAGTTGGAGCAGTTGGAGTATCAGACGGTTATGTTGCAATAGTACCGATGACCGTGTGTTCCAACCCCGTCAAAACCTGTAACATATGGAGAAAACGACAAGCAGGTTCATCCACACACTCCGTTGAAAGATGATATCAACATGACAACAACCGCAAAAGCTAGTTTGATTAACGTGGCACTGAACAAACCAGCCACGCAAAGCTCGATGAGTCGCTGGTCAACGCCCGATGAGGCTGCTAAGGCTGTCAACGGCGTGAAATCTGGTGAACATAGTTTTCATACCGACTACGAGCTTAATCCATGGTGGCAAGTTGATTTAGGTGAAATTTACACTGTGGCATCAATTTTTATTTATAACCGTGGACGTAAGGACACGCCTATGGCGAATCGCGCTAAAAGCATTGGTGCCCTCATTTCATGTGATGGTGTCACTTGGGAAAGGATATTATCTGGTGGACTTTCCTTTGGTGGTGCATTGGACAACTCCCCGCTTTCTCTGAACTGCCGGGGTAAGAAAGCCCGATATGTGAAACTTCAACTCGAAGAGACTAACTATCTTCACCTAGACGAAGTGGAAGTTTTGGCAACTCCTGGCAAATCAAAAATTAAAAATCCAAAAAGTCGGACCAAGCACTGACTTAGCTTTGATACTAATTAGCGCGCGAATTAGTGCAAAATCTACGTAACGGCTCAAACCCAATGTAACGCTAACATCTGTACTTGGTGGGCGCAGGCTACTTGGCATACCTGCTTGTATCAAACGTTTTGATTGTGACCTTTCGGACCAAGCAAAGTCACATGCTGATCAGAGTCAGGGACAGACGGATCTAGGACTGTTCAGAAGAGCGATGCTTGACTTCGTAGACCATTCCGATCCAATCCTGGCGACTCACATCATGAGTTTGCAAAGAAAATATATTACGAACTTCAACATATGAGTTTCAATCGATTCTATTAAAACAAACCTTTTATAAAAAAATGATCGATAAAATCCTAAAAGTACTTGAATATTTTAATATCAAGCGCCCTGAAATCATCATCCACATTGGTGCCAATACGGGACAAGAAGTGGAAAAATATGAAGCATTGAACTTAACAGGTTATCTTGTTGAAGCAATACCAACTATTTTTAATACCTTAAAAGAAAAATGCTCAACATCATCCAGGCAATATGCTATCAATGCCTGTTTAAGTGATATCGCGGGAAAAGAAATTTCTTTTAATGTTGCGAGCAATGGCGGTCAAAGTTCATCAATTTTTGCGCTTGGTCGTCACGCAATTGAATATCCATCCATTAAGTATACAAATACAATTAAATTAACAACCGAAACTGTAGATAATTTAGTTGATTCGGGGAAAATTCCTAAATCCATTAATTTTATGGTAATTGATGTCCAAGGTGCGGAAATACTCGTTCTAAAAGGTGCTGATAAAATACTATCTTCTAAAGATTTGATCGGATTGGTAGTTGAGGTTTCTGTCGCACCTCTGTATGAAGGTGGCGCCAATTTTATTCAAGTTTGCGAGCTATTGGCGAAGTTTGGTTTCTTTCTTCAAAACGTTAATTTCAACAGGCATGGCTGGGCTGATGCACTTTTTTTAAGACAATGGTGGCGAATTAAATCTTAAAAATTTTCTGGCTATTTTAAAGACAAAAATTTTTGCAAATTAAAAAAATCGTTTATAAAATAAGTACTTATTTTATTTTATCAAACTATTTAATAGTTTGATAAAAGTAATTAATAATAATTTATCTCATTTTGTTGATCAATCTAATATTTTCCATTTCAAGCCAAGAAATTTTATCTTTTAACATATTTTTTTCAGATTCATTGATATCAGAATTCATGAGCCATTCACCAGTTAAATATATGGGAGGCTTACTGGGAACATTAGATTTATCTTGTTTATTAGGAATTTGGATAGGGATAATTTCATGACCAATCCTGTCATTTCGAAGAAAAGTTAGCTCCATTACATTTGGCACAACAATATTTTCAAATTTAGAAACACCACAACAATTGTTTGGATGGGCATGAACACAAATGAAATTTTCACTTAATTTATTAACAATTGGAGAGAGAATGCCATTTAAAAAACCATCTTTCCACAAATGCCTCAACCCATGTAACTCCACAATAATTATTCTGAATTTTTTGAGAATATCTTGACTAGCATGCAATAAATTCCTGTACTCAGCACCTTCAATATCCATTTGTAGAATCAAATCATCAGTCTCGGACGTATTCAATTCAACCCAATTATTTAAACTAATTGAATCTTTATCACCATTTGTATCAAGCCATTTTTTTTCAAAGAATTGCATTCCTTCAATCATAGGTGTTTTAAATTTACCGATATCAGAAGTAAAATCACACATAAACGATTTTATTCTATATTCATTACACAAATAATCTTCAAAATTTTTAAAATTATTTACTCCCGGAGAAAATAATGCCTCAATTCCGTCTAGGTCATTTGGCACCAAATAACCACCATCACCAGATCCACCCAGCCGAATCAATTCAATGCCACATTTTCGCGGGATCAATTTTTGAATTACTAACCAAATATCGTTAATAGAAGATCTCTTTTCAGAAAAATAAAATTCATCAAATTGGAATTTTGCATCGTAATGACTTTTATTTACTTTGAAATGCTCAAATATGTTCATATTTACTTAAATTAATTAATATATTAATGACCGCTTAGCTAAAGTATATACTTATTGATTGATGCCATGCAAAATATTACCGATAATGAATCCAAAAAAAATGCAATAAAATACATTTATTTAAAAGGCATATCTGGTTTCGGCAATAGAATTCGATCCTTTCTAGAAGTCGCTTTTTATTCTTTAATCACCAATCGAATAATTATTGTAGATTGGACTGATGGTGTTTATGCCCCGAAGGGTATCAATGCATTTGATCTATTTTTTGACAGCCCATTAGTAAAGCCGACTAGCGACCCTTCCTCTTTGATCGAAAACGAATTATCAGTGATACCACATAGTTGGCAAGGCGGTGTTGGTTGTAATTGGCGGGAAAGAATTGATTTCATTGCATGGCGTCATGATGATGTTAAGCGAGATGACCCCTATAGTTATTTTATAATGGAACCATCTAGAATTGATTACATTGAAGATGTTTTAGTTTGGATTAGCTGGACTTTTCGGTGGTGGATATTTCAAAATCATAGAAACTCATTCCCTTTAGAATTCAAAAAACTATCAATGCTTGAGATTAAACGAAAATTAATGCAAGAATATATTTGTTTAAAACCTCATATTGAAAAAAAAATAAATTTATTTCAAAATATAAATTTTGAAAAGGTGACTATTGGCGTACATGTACGATATACAGACAACTTATTACCAAAATTTGTTGCCAAACGAAATGTTATTATTGATGATTATTTTCCAAAAATTGACTCGATACTTGAAAAAAATCAAAATGCACAAATATTTCTATGCACTGACAACAAACTAATACTGAACGTTTTCCAGGAAAAATACGGCAGCATCTTGTCGACTGAGAAGTTTTACCCTGATGATAATACTGCGATTCATTCTTCTAAACATTGTATAGATAAAATTCTTATGGGTGAGGAAGCACTTGTGGATATGTTTTTGCTATCGCGTTGTCAATATCTTGTTCACACGGGTTCTTCCAGCTTCACAGACATTCCATCTTTTTTGATGAATCAGGAAAATGTAATTTCCGTAAAGGTGGCCCAACCAAAATCCATTCCAAATTTTTTAAATCGAGCCTCAATTGCGACTGGTACACGGACGTCAAAGCCTGTAACATACGCAGACAATTCAGCGCAAGTTCATCCACACACTCTTTTGAAAGATGACATCCACATGACAACAACCACAAAAGCTAGTTTGATTAATGTGGCACTAAACAAGCCTGCCACTCAAAGTTCCGTGAGTCGCTGGTCGAAGCCCGATGAGGCTGCTTCGGCTGTGAACGGCATTAAATCTGGCGAGCAAAGCTTTCATACTGAGTTAGAAGCTAATCCATGGTGGCAAGTTGACCTTGGAAAGTCGTATGCACTTACTTCTCTAAGCATCTTCAACAGAGGTCAAAAGGGAAGTCCTATTGCTGATCGTGCCAAGAGTCTGACGGTTCTGCTATCCGGCGACCAGACCGAATGGGAGAAAATTTATTCAGGTGGTTTGTCTTTCGGAGGCGTACTTGACAGCACCCCCTTGATCGTCAATGCGCAAGGAAAAATTGCCCGATATGTAAGGCTGCAATTGGAAGAAAAAAACTATCTTCATCTTGATGAAGTTGAAATTTACACCGAAGCCCCAAAAACACCCGTATCAAGCAAAAAGAAGTCGAGCAAAGCTTCGAAAAGATGATTTTTAGAATCATTCTTTGAAGCTATTTTCTAGTGGCACAGCTTGCCAACAGGCGTGATGTGCGAGCCGTTGGGAAGCGCATAGCCATCGGCTGTTGGGCCTGGGATCTTGGCATTCGATGCCGTTCTAACCAAAAGAAGGACCACAATCAGGGACAATCTGAACCTGGCTGCATTTTTATGTGTCGGTAACGACTCCCGAATAGATAAGATGAGATTTAAAGGAGTTTTATGCTTTTTACGCCAGGACCAACAGAAATGGCCGATGACATTCGCCGCATTGGCGCTGAGCCACTGCCGTACTTTCGTAGCAAGAACTACTGCGAACATGTTCAAGCCTTGACGGAAGACCTGCGTTACCTGTTTGGCACCACATCCACTCCGCTGACGATTACCGCATCTGGCACAGCCGGAATGGAAATGGCGCTGGTTAACCTTTTTAACCCTGGCGACGAAGTTGTTTTTGTCAACGGTGGCACTTTTGGTGCGAAATGGGGCAGCATGGCGCGTGATTTGGGCCTGCATACGCATGAAATGCCGTTGGAACATGGGCGTGATCTGGATCTGCAACGGCTTTTGGACGCCGTGGGTCCAAACGTTAAAGGGGTTTTGTTGTCGGCGCATGAAACCTCTACAGGCCAGCGCTTTGATGTGCGCTCTGCGTGCCAGGCACTGGCCAGCAAAGATTGCCTGACGATAGTTGATGGGGTGAGCTCTATTGGTTGCGACCCTTTTGAGATGGATGCCTGGCAAGTGGATTGTGCGACGGCATGTTCACAAAAAGGCCTGGCATGTATGCCAGGCTTGGTATTTGTCACCTTCTCGGAACGCGCTCAGCGCAAACTTCGACAAACTACTCATTTCCGGTCCTATTTGGATGCCCGGGTTTACCTGGACAATATTCCACGCGGTATGCTCCCTTTTACGCCTGCCATGCACGCTACGTTTCAGGTTGCGCACATGCTGCAGTCGATTCGGAAAGTTGGACTAGCAGCACGCATTCAACAGACGGCCGAGCGTGCTACGTACTTTAGAGACCTGATGTTGGCTGAACCAGGTTTTCAACTTTTTGCGCAAACTCCCTCCAATGCATTGAGTGCCATCACCTTGCCACCAGGCGTCATGGCAACGCCCTTGGCGGGGATCATCCGGGACAAGTACCAAGCTGTGCTGCCTTTGAATCCAACCAAGGCAGAGACATTCATAAGAATTTCTCATATGGGTGAACAGCACGAAGCAGAACTTGCACAACTGGCCCAATGGATTATCGAAGAATCCAATGCACTAATTGTTCTGCCTGATTGAATAGCCACCAATACTGGCGCTCTGAGTCCAGATACACGTCGAAAGGAACATCAATGAAAGCTGTCATCATGGCCGCAGGTCGCGGTACCCGCATCAGTCGGCACATACAAGGCAAACCCAAATGCTGTGTTGAGTTTGATGGTGAACCTATCATTCGCCGCACATTGCGCGTACTCAAGGCCCATGGCATCCATGATGTTGCAGTGATCACGGGCTACCAGTCTGGCGAAGTTGTTAAGGCCATGCAACCCTACCAGGCAGCTGTGTTTTACAACCCATTTTTTGATGTCACCAACTCCATTGCATCATTGTGGTTTGCCAAAGAATTTTTTTCTGAGCCCGACGACACCATCATCATCAATGGCGATCTCTTCATTGAAGATGAGTTGTTGGAAGCCATCTTGGCAGAAAAGCGCAGCCCGGTTTTTTTGGCGGATACGTCAAGAATTGCAGAGGCTGATTACCGGTTTGTCTGGAAAAACGATATCTTGAGTCGTTATGGCAAAGATATCCCCGACAGCGAGACCACTGGCGAGTATGTCGGAATTGGCATGTTTGACAAATCATTTTTCATCAAATTTATTACCAAACTTGATGAAATGATCAGTAGCCAGCAAAGTAGCAAGTGGTGGGAAGATATTTTTTATGCATTTGTGGGCACGGGTACACGGATCTATGTGAAAGATATCAAGGGGGTATTCTGGGCAGAGCTTGATTACGTGGAAGACTACAACCGGGTTATTGAGTATTTGAAAATTGATCAAACTACAGAGACTCCCTGAATAAGAATCTGGGGATCGGTTTGATTAAAAATTCTCGAATGACCGGCTAGCAGTTTGAATATCACAACCCATATTTTCCATCAACAACAGTACGGCCACCGACCACAACGGTGAGGCCTTACCGCGAATGGTGTAAGTCAATGATTTGCCAAGAATGTTGGCAGTCACGGTCCACCGCGCTGTATGGGTATCGAAAATTGCGCCAAGCATGCAAGCGTCGTTGTCGGTTTGACGGCCAAACGTTTGAATCGATACGACACCTCTTGCCTTGATTTCCTCCGTTAACTTGACTGCAGACACGCTGTCGGCATTGAGGATGCAAAGTCCACCTGGTTGAAGCCCATCCACACAAGCGGCAAATGTCTTGAGGACATCGGCGTAGGTTTCCGGCGCAATCCCGTCCACGTTGTCGGTCGATGTAAAAACACAATAGTCAGGTTCAATGGCGCGCAGTCGATGCCGCGCTACGTTCACCCTGGCTCCCATGGCGACTTCAATAATTTGAAGTTGGTCAGTACGACGTAAATTGGCCAGTGAAGCCATGACCAGCGGGGTTTTGCACTCGCCCCTTTCGTCAACCTGAACCCGTAACTGTTGGCGACCGGCCTGGGTGAGCAGGCTCCTGACAGTTTCCGCACCTTCGGTGCCCACTACAGCGACACGACGGCAGGTGATGGCCTTACGTGCTGCAACTCCCGCGTCGTAAAGTGCTTGATCGACGTCCGCAACCAGCAACACAGGGAGGTTAAGCTTTAATGCCAATTCGTTGTCATCGATGACTATGGCGATGACACCGTCATTTATTTCACGCTGAAGCTCGAGGAGCGGGTCTTTGCCCGCCTCCCTCCATGTCGCGAGGTTACGGCAAAATAACAATTGATGATGGCCGGGTTCGTTACCTGTTGAAATGCGATCAAACCGGAGTGACATCGTATGTTGGTTGGTCGGTAACCACTGGCCACCGGTGCTAGCCACCAGTCGACTTGGCGTGAGATAAATGAATGCCTGGTTGTGATCATCTTCCGTGGGCTCGGCCTCAGTGCGGTAAGCCAATCCATGCAGGCTAGCAATAAATGCCTGCGCCATGCCCTGAAACACTTTTATCTCGTCTGGCTTAGCTTGAGTGATGGCATAGTCATAAAGAGTTGCCGTTGGATCGCGAAGCAATGTTTCGGTATTTTTTATACCCAAGCGGATTTCGTCTGCGAATTCGATCACAGAGAGTTCGGCGTCAATATTTGGATCCCACAATATGGCGGGCAAAAAGCCCTTTGCCAGCAACAGATGATTCATCAGCACCGCCACAAAGGTGCGTCCATTCCCGTCAGGGAAAGGGTGCAGGAGCTCCAAATCTCGTACCACGCGAGATATGGCAATCAAATGTTCATGTGGGGTTTGAGCAGCGGCGACCTCTTGGTTGAAAACATCAACAATGTGGTCGGTTCGTTCTGCAAAACATTTCTGAACAAAATGCTTGACGGCATAAAACTCGCTAAGCGTGCGCCCTTGCGTTAACTGTTGTTGTTGCTCTTGAGTCAAGTTGGGGTACCAAGCCCGGTAGCGAACGCGTCCTTCTTTTTTAATAATCTGCAAAATCTCTTGTGCAGTAAAAGCCTCAGCCGGTTTCTGGTAATCAGGGTGATGGAAGATACTGTTGCCATCACCCCGACGTTGCTCAAGAAGCTCCTGCACGCTTGCCAACGTCGATTTGCCGTTGTAAAGGTTGATGCCAGATTCAAGCGAGCGCATTTCCCCTGGTGTGGATTTTTTGTTCTTGGTGCTTACCCCGCCCATACAGGCGATGTGCAAATCCCGGATGTACCTTGATGTCAGACCCTTTGACAAGTCAAAGTTTTCAATCATCAACTGATAGGCATCCAGAATGCCTTGCACGGAGCCCGCCTCGTTGGCCTCGTACCCCGTCCAACCTTGGTATTTTTTGTGAAATCGCCCATCCACAAAAAACCGGAACAGTTGCCTGGCGTCGAATTGGGCAAACGCCTGCAGCGCCCGGGTCACGAGGTTTTCTGATGGGGATGAGGTGGCTACATCGTTCGTCAGCATAGGGGAATCTTCTCCAGAAAAATTTTGATTTAGAACCAAAAAATCATCTAACTCGACCGCATTGGCAACCGGACAAAAAATCAGTATTTCGCGATTGACGCATTCCCCGACCAGGTGCTGAACCATTTTCAGTGGCACCAATCGGTGAGAGGCGTGCCAAGGCTTAATGCAAGGTGCCAACGGCAATACCTTAATCATCAACTTGAGTGCAAATTGCGTTGCAATAGAACATAGATAGGCAATGTCGACGACAGGTTCATCAGGCCGGACCTCAACCAGCATCGCCCTGACGGGATTGCTCGCATCGACAGAAAGCAGTTCATATAAGTTGTCACGATGTGCCATTAGCCACTGATAGGACAAACAAACACCCCACTCCAGGCAGTCACCCGCTGTTTGACTTCTGCTTAGTTCTTGACATGCCAGACGCCAGGCCGCATGCCAGTTGGCATCGTGGTCAATCCGATACTCAATCCCCTGTAACAAAAAGACATCAAGTGACGAAACACCTAGATCCTGACAGTTTTTAGTGATGGCACGCTTCAAGAAGTCAGGGGACATGGACAGGCCTAAACTGGCTTCAGCGTCGGTAATGATGCCTTTGGCCACCAGTTCCTGCGTGATCCAGCGCTGAGGTGAACGTGTATCAAAAGGGTCATGTTGGCAAAATCCAGACATCGATACAAGTTTAGGCAACGGTCGCTCGGGCATTTGCTCAAGGAGCACGTCCAGTGCACGACCCACCGCTTGTTGGGCAGCACCAAATGAACTAGAGTCACTGACACAAAACCAATCAACGCCCGCCAGAATCAAACTGGTGATATTGGTGACCGTTACTTCGGATCGAAGCGGAATATCGATTCCCAAACGGGAGGCGAGCAGATTCGAGCCAGGCGCATGCCGACAATTTTTGTTTCTATTTCTTGCGATGTGCAAGGCCGCCTGAGCAGCATCGATATCACCTCCAAATTGATGTCGACGTGCCAAGCGTACAACATTGGCTCCACCATATCGGTATAGGCCGACATCCTCTTCCAGCATCCAAAACCCACCGCGCCAGTTGGTCTCATGCAGCCATGGCGCGCCCTTGTCATCCACCGCCATATCTAAAGCGAGTTCATCCGCTTGTTGGGCCAGCGCATCATCAAGCGCACGGGCAATCAGCACTGCGGCAGAAAAAATAGCCTCCAAAACCTGATCAGCTTTGTCCGTAAATCGGTATTGAAGCATCGACTTGAGACTGACGTTGGTGGCTCCCGCTTCGCGGTTGGCAACCACACTGCCTGGCTGAGCCAAAAGTGACAATGGGAAATCACAGGGATGCCAGTCGCCATCACCTGACTTTTGAATAATGATGCGCACATTAAAGTAGCGATTTTGCGGACCAGTCGTGGCGGCAAATTGTTGCACAACATATGAACGCCCCGTGCGCTCGGCAAATCCGCGCAAGTAATTCTGTAGTGCGTCTTGATCAAGTGGTTTTCGCTGACCATCCTCTTCAAGCTCGTATTGCTGACCGGTTCGGCGTATGAAAACGATACCTTGCCCCAGTCTGCCACGCGCAGGTTTGAGAATGACGCCACCCCACTTTTGTACAAGTGTAAAAATATCCATCTGATCATCAAGGTCAAGGGTAACCGGGATGAAGGATGCAACATTTGGAATCTTGGCCAATAAGTCAAGTTGTTCATTTTTACGTAAATGCCGACCCAATGAGTACGGTAGATGTTCAAGAATCACATCTTTCGTTTCATCACGAAATTCAAAATTTCGAACTGCGTCAGGGTATCTGAAGCGGCGTTTGACCCATTGGCTGTCTTGCCAGACCTCACCCAAAACTTGACGTTTTTCAAAGTCAACATCTTCGCAGGTGAAGCGCATGACCTCAGCCCCTTGCGCAGCAATATCAGCCATGATGGCGTAAGACCATTGCTCAAGACCGCCTCGATGCAAAAAGCCAATCAGCATGTTGCAATGGCCTGAGAAAGGTTCGAGAGTGCGGCAGATTCTGGTGACCACTTCGTCAACACCGGGATCTGTGGCAGGTTCTGGGTGACCCATTGATGTTCAGTCGAGTTATTGGCGAGTAACACCAGCTCCGGCAATTGCGCTGACATTTTTTCCCACTGCTTTGTGTTGAAGTTGGCAGCGCGTACGCCGATTTTTTTGAAGAATCCTTGCCCAGAGGAGTGCGCTAGCATTTGCTCAAGCAATACCTGAGATTCAACACTTTTGTCATTAAAAAGACACACCCCCCAACAACCAGCCCAACCTTGGAGACAAACGCTGTCCAGCCATGTCATCGTTTTTTTGAGTTCAGCCAAGCGCTCTGCCTCTGGAAGCGCTCGCATCCCCAAGTCCATATCCTCTACCCAAATCATGTCTGGACCACGTGCCGGCATCAACTGCAATGCATGATGTAACTGCGCTTGTAACAACGGAACTCTGGCACTGCGCATCAAACGTACCTCGGGCCAGCGCAATAGGCCTTTACCAACATATTCCTCTTGGGCGCTGAGTCGCTTTTCGCCGAGATCCGGCAACGCGATGTCGTTGGCCGCGACACCAATTCGTAGCGAAATGAAAGCCCTCTGACTGACCTCTTCGGCCAACTCGTTTGCGGCACGGAGTGTTCTACGACCACCCATGCCCACTGCGAGATCGATCCACCCAGACTGGTTACGCATTAACGTCACCACTTCTTCGGGTTTGATATTTGAGCGAACCGAAATGCCACAGCTGGGACATTGACTGATAGGGTTGACTGCATCAAAGAGACATTTTGGTCCCGGGATATTTTTTGCTCTGATCACGGTCAGACCAAAGGCAAATTCAGTCATGTGCCGAAAGAACTCCATATTGCGCGCGGCTCGCGTGGGCGCAGCGGCTCGAACATCCAGGTTTACAAGATACGGATTGAGCTCTTTGTCGAGCAATACCCGGAACCCAAGCGCCATCGGCTGACCACCGGAGAGTTCTTCAATGCGCCGGGCCAATACCAGACCAAAACACTGCAATCGCGGAGCGAGTCCAGGGTAGTTTGGATGATCCGTCGGAATAACCACGTTCTCCCAAATGGGTGCGAATGGTGGACCGATATGTTCAGCGCCGGCCTGTAAACAGGCAAACGGAGACTCAGTGGCAAGCATGCACTGAATGGTTGGCGCCATCCAGGCGCCATCATGACGCTGCTGTACGGTGATTTGTAAAGCGTAAGGCCTGGACTGTGCTGATCGTGTGGACAAGAACGCCTGCAGCATCCATTTACCGTTGTACTTACTGCTTAACCAGCTCTGAAAAGTTGAATCATCGACACAGGTTTCTTGGTAGAAGTTGGTGATTTTCCAACCATCGGGATATTTTTCAATCAAGTACGGCTGGTCTGGGCTACCTTCAAAGCGGCTTTTGACCACGAATGCAGGCCACTGATGTACAGCAACCTCCACATCCTTTTGACTATCCAACGGTCTGCAAGGCAAAACCAGGCAATTAACTTCGTCATCGTGCTGCAAGAGATGAAAGAGTTGCCATCGATTCAGGTCAATGCGATGCGAATGCGGCGTTTGCTGAAGTAGCAATGCCTCGGCCGTGGTCCGTGTCTGATTTGGAATTGAAAAGTCCAAGATACATGAAATTATGGCGTTTGCACAGGGTTGCCATGAACCATCTTTGAACCATTGCCCAGCAACCGTCAATGTATCTGCGTCAATTTGGTCCGATACAAACTTCACGGGCTGCAAACCACCCATCAGCATGGGCCCAACCATCAACTCTGCACGTCTCTCACCGAACAAGTCACCAGGGTTGTAGAGCAAACCAATAGGGGTTGCATGGCGATCCAGATTCATTTGTGCAGAAAGATTGGTGTCTTTAGTTAAAAACAGCCGCCAAGTTTAACGAATTTTCGTCAGGCCAAGTCTTGGCTTAATGTTTTTTGAAAAACAAATCAAATGCAAATTTCGATGACAGCCAATTTTACAGAAGACAATGAAAATTGTCTCTGGTTATATTTAATATGCACTATATTAAATATATATAAATATCATTTATATTTAAATTACCAATCTATTTTGTCAGTTTCATCAAAGTCCATTCCGTCATCTTTACCACCTGAAGAATGGTCAGTTTCATCAGTTTGATTACCGGAATCAGAATTAGTATCGCTATCTAAATCATCAATCAACGACGACCAGTCTCCTTGCTCAGTGTGTGCCTCACCTGAGTGGACATCAACTTCGATCATATCTGTCCAGCTAGATCCAGCTGTTGTCTGACCATCAGCCGCATCGCCCAAGCTAAACAAGCTGTCATTGTCTTCGCCTTGGCTATTTAGATCATCCTCTGAAGATGCATCAAATTTGCTTTGATCATCAGTCTTGTCTTTATCGTCCCAGTCGTCCTTGTCGTCCCAGTCGTCCTTATCGTCCTTATCGTCCTTATCGTCCTTATCGTCCTTATCGTCCTTATCTTTCTTATCGTCCTTATCCTTCTTATCGTCCCTATCGTCCCTATCGTCCCTATCGTCCTTATCGTCCTTATCGTCTTTGTCGTGATCTGAGTCATCGTCAGAATCCGCATCGCTATCGCTATCGACATCTGAGTCGGAATCGCTGTCCGCATCCGCGTCACTGTCGGTATCAGCATCCGTGTCGCTGTCGGCATCTGTATCGCTATCGGCATCCGTATCACTGTCAGCATCCGTATCACTGTCGGCATCCGTGTCACTGTCGGCATCCGTGTCGCTGTCAGCGTCCGCATCGCTGTCGGCATCCGTGTCGCTGTCAGCGTCCGCATCGCTGTCGGCATCTGTATCGCTATCGGCATCCGTATCACTGTCAGCATCAGTGTCGCTGTCGGCATCCGTATCACTGTCAGCGTCCGCATCGCTGTCGGCATCCGTATCACTATCGGCATCCGTGTCGCTGTCAGCGTCCGCATCGCTATCGGCATCCGTGTCGCTGTCAGCGTCCGCATCGCTGTCGGTATCAGTGTCGCTGTCGGCATCTGTATCGCTATCGGCATCCGTATCACTGTCAGCGTCCGCATCGCTATCAGCATCCGTATCACTGTCAGCGTCCGTGTCGCTATCGGCATCCGTATCACTATCGGCATCCGTGTCGCTGTCGGAATCTGTATCGCTATCGGCATCCGTATCACTGTCAGCGTCCGCATCGCTGTCGGCATCCGTATCGCTATCAGCGTCCGTATCACTATCGGCATCCGTGTCGCTGTCGGCATCTGTATCGCTATCGGCATCCGTATCACTGTCGGCGTCCGTGTCGCTGTCGGCATCTGTATCGCTATCGGCGTCCGCATCGCTGTCGGCATCCGTATCACTGTCAGCGTCCGTGTCGCTGTCGGCGTCAGCATCCGCATCGCTATCCGCATCCGCATCGCTATCAGCATCCGTGTCGCTATCCGCATCCGCATCGCTGTCGGTATCAGTATCGCTATCAGCATCTGTGTCGCTGTCAGCGTCCGCATCGCTGTCGGCATCCGTATCGCTATCAGCGTCCGTATCACTATCGGCATCCGTGTCGCTGTCAGCGTCCGTGTCGCTGTCGGCATCCGTATCACTGTCAGCGTCCGCATCCGCATCCGCATCCGCATCGCTATCAGCATCCGTATCACTGTCGGTATCCGCATCGCTGTCGGCGTCCGTGTCGCTGTCAGCGTCCGTGTCGCTGTCGGCATCTGTATCGCTATCGGCGTCCGCATCGCTATCCGCATCCGTATCACTGTCGGCATCTGTATCGCTATCGGCGTCCGCATCGCTATCCGCATCCGTATCACTGTCAGCGTCCGCATCACTGTCGGCATCCGTATCGCTGTCAGCGTCCGCATCACTGTCAGCGTCCGTGTCGCTATCAGCATCCGTATCACTGTCGGCGTCCGTGTCGCTATCGGCGTCCGTATCGCTATCAGCATCCGCATCGCTGTCGGCATCCGCGTCGCTGTCCGTATCGGTATCCGTATCCGTATCCGTATCCGTATCCGTATCCGTATCGGTATCGGTGTCCGTATCCGTATCCGTATCGGTGTCCGTGTCCGTGTCCGTATCCGTGTCGGTGTCCGTATCGGTGTCCGTATCGGTGTCCGTATCCGTATCCGTATCCGTATCCGTATCCGTATCGGTATCGGTATCGGTATCGGTATCGGTATCGGTATCGGTATCGGTATCGGTATCGGTAT